>WLWD01003404.1_pt1 | contig 41815 bp, 22 predicted proteins | sample 6712731 | NCBI WGS metagenome assembly WLWD01 (sample SAMN12718690, study PRJNA576275) | sponge metagenome | isolation source: marine sponge | host: Mycale hentscheli | place: New Zealand: South Island, Marlborough, Capsize Point | collected 2014-11-01
CTGGGTTGGTATTCACAATCCTGGTACACTCTGGGTTGGTATTCACAATACTGGTACAGTCTGGGTTGGTATTCACAATACTGGTACACACTGGGTTAGTATTCACAATACTGGTACACACTGGGTTTGTATTCATAATACTGGTACACACTGGGTTGGTATTCACAATACTGGTACAGTCTGGGTTGGTATTCACAATACTGGTACACACTGGGTTGGTATTCACAATACTGGTACACTCTGGGTTGGTATTCACAATACTGGTACAGTCTGGGTTGGTATTCACAATACTGGTACACACTGGGTTAGTATTCACAATACTGGTACACACTGGGTTTGTATTCATAATACTGGTACACACTGGGTTGGTATTCGCAATACTGGTACACACTGGGTTGGTATTCGCAATACTGGTACAGTCTGGGTTGGTATTCATAATACTGGTACACACTGGGTTTGTATTCATAATACTGGTACACACTGGGTTGGTATTCGCAATACTGGTACAGTCTGGGTTTGTATTCATAATACTGGTACACACTGGGTTTGTATTCATAATACTGGTACACACTGGGTTGGTATTCACAATACTGGTACACACTGGGTTTGTATTCATAATACTGGTACACACTGGGTTGGTATTCGCAATACTGGTACAGTCTGGGTTGGTATTCATAATACTGGTACACACTGGGTTGGTATTCACAATACTGGTACACTCTGGGTTGGTATTCACAATACTGGTACACACTGGGTTGGTATTCACAATACTGGTACAGTCTGGGTTGGTATTCATAATACTGGTACACTCTGGGCTGGTATTCACAATACTGGTACAGTCTGAGTTGGTATTCACAATATTGATACACTCACTATTGGCAGTCATGGTATCAGTACAGTCTGTATCGGCAGTCATACCTGGTCATCTAGTTCAGCATGCAACAACCACTCTTCATTGACTTCAACATTGGCATATAATGGGTTATGTTTCTTCAACCATTTTAATGCATTCAGGACTTTCTCAAGGGGTTACATAATCATACATGTAATGGCCTTTATACGATAGTTTACGTTTCAATTTGAGGGCTACGAGTTCACTCTGAGAGGGGAGTCTGGGAAGTACAGTGCACACATTATCTAGTTTAGATGGTACATTCACAGCTGGACCATGGATACATCTCTGCTTGCCTGATAATAGAGCCACCATTTTCATGAATGGTAAACGTAATGATATTAGTCTAACTTCTAATAAATTCAGACAGGACAGTTCAGGTGGAATAGTGGGTAATTTCAGACCATTAGCAATGGCTTGTGTTGGCATTTTACCACGAGTTAGTGCTGTATGACAAGTATTACATATCCATTCTTTACCATCATTGGAATAAATAAATTCCGGACTGAATACATCAGACAGTAATTCAGGACTAGCTTTCACATACTTGTGCACATTCAGAGATATAACTGATTTTTTGTACATTAGTCTATGGCAGGATTTGCAAACATAATCTGGACCCTGTTTTGTTTTGGCTATAAATGACTGTATAACATTTGGTAAAGGAATGCCGTGGGATCTTATGCAGACCTGACATTTAGAATTGGCTTGCCTACATCTCTGGGTCTCTTCAGGAGTCTCCTGAGCTCTTTTTTTGGGCATGGCAATGAACATTAGCTTGCTTACGTCTCTGGGTCTCTTCAGGTGTCTCCTGAGCTCTTTTTTGGGCATGGCAATGAACATTAGCTTGCTTACGTCTCTGGGTCTCTTCAGGTGTCTCCTGGGCTCTTTTTTGGGCATGGCAATGAACATTAGCTTGCCTACGTCTCTGGGTCTCTTCAGGTGTCTCCTGAGCTCTTTTTTGGGCATGGCAATGAACATTAGCTTGCTTACGTCTCTGGGTCTCTTCAGGTGTCTCCTGAGCTCTTTTTTGGGCATGGCAATGAACATTAGCTTGCCTACGTCTCTGGGTCTCTTCAGGTGTCTCCTGAGCTCTTTTTTGGGCATGGCAATGAACATTAGCTTGCTTACGTCTCTGGGTCTCTTCAGGTGTCTCCTGAGCTCTTTTTTGGGCATGGCAATGAACATTAGCTTGCTTACGTCCCTGGGTCTCTTCAGGTGTCTCCTGAGCTCTTTTTTGGGCATGGCAATGAACATTAGCTTGCTTACGTCTCTGGGTCTCTTCAGGTGTCTCCTGAGCTTTTTTTTGGGCATGACATTTAACATCAGCTTGCTTACATCTTCGGGTCTTTTCAGATGTTTCCTGGGCTCTTTTTTGGGTATTACATTTAGCATTAGTTTGCTTACATATCTGGGATTCTTCAGGGGTAGCTCGTGCTTTTTTGTGGGCATGATATTCAGAATCAGCTTGCTTACGACTCTGAAACTCAGCAGAAGTTTCCCGGGCTCTTTTAAGGGCATGACATTTAGAATCAGTTAGTCTACGTCTATGGGACTGATCAGAACTTTCTAAACCTCTTTTTCGTGCTTGACACTCAGCCATACTGTTTTTACGACTTTCTGAGGACTTCATAACATTTTCGGGCTTTAGGGCTAACTTTGGCTTGGTAGAAAAACAATGACCACAGGGACATCGGGACTTTCTAACATGGAGGACACTAGCACACTTAGGACACACTTTTTGAAAAGCAGGCATACTCAAAGAACTTACCGTTGATGAATGGAACTGACCTAGGCAAGGGAGACCTCTACTCAGAGAGAAGACGACACAATAATTGTACAGAGAGAACTGGAACGCTACCAACTGCAACACGACATGCGGGCGGAATGATTATATACTCACGCGACCCCGTGTGATTAAGGGGCGTGTCGCCCGCTGTAAACCTACGATCGGAAAATGAAGTCCAAAATCAAATATTAAAGGAACTTACTTCGTGAAATACTGCGGTTTGATGCCGCTTTCATAGCCTGGCTGGTTCCTATGTACCTTCCAGAAGTGCCTGTTGACAGACAGAGTGACAGAATGAATGAATGAACTAGAGCACTAAAGTGCAAACCCTCAGCGCTAGTTAGCTAGTATGATAAAGAAAATAATAACAAAGGAAAAGTGTAAAAAAAGAAAGAGAAGTGGCATGAAGAGAGGCAGGAAAGAGAAAAAGACAATGAAGAGGGACAAAAGAAAGAGGAATAACGAAGAGGAAATGTAAAAATAAAAAGGGAGTAAGAACAGATAAGAAAAATAAAGAGCAAAAAAAAAAAAAAAGCACAGCACCCGGTTAAGGGTGCTGGCACACCGGATACGCGATCCGCCCACGCAAATCAATTAAGGTTAATTGGCTGTTGCTATGGGACATAACTCCGATTCTATACCTTGCAGGTCCACACAGTCTGGGGGATCTCCGAGATGTACCAGCAGACAGTGAACTTACCAAGAATGGCAGACACAAACGCTGAGCGGCAAAAGATATGAAGCCTCAAAGTCCCAAAAATAAACGCATCTATTTGGAATCTGAGGAGGACCACCGAAGCCAAAATTCCGTCCACCGCTTCTTTTAGCTAATTGTTACAAAGTTGTCAGATTAGTTTTTTTCAATTCCGTTTCACTTTATATTTATTCACATTTCCACGTGATTTTTTTACAGTCGCGTCACAACTGTAAACTTTATTAAAAAACTAGTCTGACTACTTTCTTTACCTTGTTAAATTATGCCGCTGTACCAAAAATGGAACACTAATTCCACGCCCTTCTGGACTTGGACTGCAAATAGATTCCAATTGGCTCGCACCCTTTTGCCTTTGTGCAAAGATCGAGCCCCGCCCATAGTATGCGGAATTAACTATACGCGTATTAGCTAGGTGGGGGCGGGGCGCACTATCTAGAGCAGCTGGAACCAACAAGATGGAATCTTTTGTGAATGCAGTGGCTCTGCAGGGTATATAATAAAATAAAATAAACTGTGAAGATTCAGCGGGTGCCGATGGCCTTGGCAAGCTTCTCCCTCAGGGGCTTGCTCCGTATCCCCTTGTCCTTCAGAGCGGTAAGAAAGACTTCGGCGGTACCACTGTATTCTCGAAGCTGGAGGAGCTCTGTGTAGCCTATACCAAGGGAGTCCAGATTCTTGGCTTGAGTTGAGGTTAGGTTAGGTCTGCCCAGTGACTTAATCAAAGCTGCAGCCCTTCTATATGTATTTCTCTGGTTGATCCACAGGGACAGTTGAACTTGGGGAGTCCGAACAGAGAGGTTAGCCAAACTTCCAGCAAGAGCAGAATGGGTGAAGACTCTTTCCAGTGCCAAAACGTCAGGAAGTGCTCTATGGGCTCCTACAAGGTAATTATTATTATTAAGTAGTATTGATTGTATTTCAGTAGCTAGCTGCATACCTTCAATAGGACTCCCAACAATTTTTATGTGCAGCTTCTCCATTGATAGTGATGCACCCTGGAGAACTTCTTCCCCATCCTTCTTCATCTATATAAATAAAAAGTCATGATGATGATGATGACAATCATAATACAAAGTAATAATAATTAATAACTTATTGATTAAGTCATAGCTACCAATTTGATTTTGTTTTGCGGCCCGACCAACCCAAAAATTTTTATTTAAAAAAAAAAAAGACCTCTGACCTATCAATTATTGCTAAGTCAGTTCGCCCCTTGTTTTTATGCCGATCCAGTGGCAAAAGACCTGCCCCTAGACTGTTTATGCCGCAATGTTTATAATTGTATCGGATAGGAAAAAAATCTTAAAATATAATTTTACCTGGACTCTTCATTAAGTTGACAATCTCTACCAAAGTATTTTTAATCATAGGAAATTCCAAAAAATTGGAACTCTAAAATTAGCACCCTATAATCTATAGTACCTAAATACATAATACCAAATTACAATGTACACTATTGAAATTATCTATTAATTGGTATTGATCATTTCTCGGCTAATTTCCCTAGTTATACCTTCCGGCTCGGTGCTGGGAACTGCCAAGCTGAGCGCAGGGGTACTCCAGACTGGACTAGGACTCCCATCACTGACTGGACGAGTGATGTCACTAGCTGGATCAGGGTTCCTGACTGGATGAGAGTCCACAGCAGTGACGTCCATACTAATAGGACCTATATATTTATTGTGTTTTTTTTTAATATTTATTTCTTTTTCAGGACTGATTTGTGTGTTGATTGTTTCAGTTTCATGTTATATTGCATTTATTACCAGTTCCAGCTTCCACTGAGTGTATTGTTGGCTCAGGCAAAAGGAAACTCTGTACCTCAGGAGCATTGGTGTTGACACCTGGTACATTTTGTTCGATAATTCTCAGCACAGCTAAGAACAATAACAAAGAATAAATTGTGGAACCTGATTAGCTAATATAGTACCTCTTGTAGAGTGGCTGAGAATTTTATTTATTTCTCTTGCGTCCATTAATTGTTGCTTTTGCTTGGTTTTAAGCCTCCTGCCCATGACTTCCTAACTAGCTTCTATATTGAATAAACAGCTGTTACCCGCCAATTTGTTACACTACAGTAACCACGCGAATTTACCACGGCTGCCTAGCAGCTCTTATCTCTGCGCGGGTATTTAAGATCCGCCTACTACCTTTACAACTCCGTGGTTTCGTGGTTTAAGGCTCAATTAAGCCTCGCGCGAGCGTTGCTATGTGTGAGCACCCTTAACCAAAAAATAATGAATTAAAAAAAAAATCATTCTCAGCTACTTGAACTAGAACCCGAGAATTCTACTTCAAGAAACATGGAATTACAGTCTTAGCATGCACACTGGCTTTAGTTCTTGGCAAGTGGAAAGAGACACACTCCCACATTTTACATTTCTAGCAAGTTATCTCAGGATTTCCTATAGCTATGTGCATGAAGTGTCATAGACCTTATACTCCGGATTTCTAAACTTTAATTATGTGGTGGTGCCATTTTAGTGACCTTAAAAACTAAATAAAACTTTCAGTTCATCAACACGTGATTTAATCATTGTGTGAGAAATAACATCCACATCACTGCTCTTCAAGCACAGTGAAGGACCAAGAAGTCAAATACTGAAAATATTTTCTTACAAAATAATCTCCAAGAACAAACCATAGTATGTTTACAAGGGATGATATGAGAAAATGAATAGGTTTAAATGGAGGGGGTGGGAGAAGAGTTTGAAATTTGATGTGAAGAGGGTAAGAGTAGACACAGCATTTAATTAATTGTTGGAAATCTTATCTGCCTCCCATGTAGTATTGTTGAGCAAGGTGGGGTAGAAATAAGGGTTGTGGTGTTGGACAAGACTGGAACAGCAATCACAGGTTATCGCCTCCTGACACTTGCAACTTTGATGATGAGATCATTATTCTGGATTCACAAGCACATGCACATCTATAATGGTTTGTAAATTCATATACATACTGATCATTAATAGAACTACCACTATCATTATTTTCTAGAGAGAAATAATATTTAAATTAATAATAATAATAATAATAATAATATTAATAACTAGCAAGTATCTGTGCCACACAGTGGCACTTGCTGAGCAAATAAATTGCAGTCATAAGTTGGCTGATAGAGAGACAGATCTAGATTCAAAGTTTATTTACTATAAAAACATCTCCAACGAAGACCGGCAAGAATCCCAAAATTCTTTGAAGTTCAATTGATGACCATTCTGGGTTCACAAGCATGTTTAAAAAAAAACACATACGGTATGTACCTTCATATACACACTGATCATATATAGACTGATAATTTTAATGGAACTACAGCTATCAATATTTCTTTAAAAATAAATAAAATTTAAAATACATATTAAAAAGTAAAAGAAATAAACTTTAATAAAAATAAATAATGAGAATTTAAAAATAAATTTAGAAACAACAACAACCACACTACAATGAGTTACCCAATTTTATACAAGTTTGGAACCAAATTTTTAATCAAAGCATTAACACCTAGCCTACTAATAAAAAGAAAACCAATCAGCCTAATGGTTACCAGTGTCACCAGGATAATGCCCAGCCTACTGGTTAGCTTCACCAGGATAACACTCAACCTACTCATTAGTTTTGCAAGGATAGCACCCAGCCTACTCCATTAGCTTCACAAGGATAGCACCCAGCCTACTCCATTAGCTTCACAAGGATAGCACCCAGCCTACTGTTAATTACTTATCAACAACATTCCATGAAAAAAAATTGTATAAAAGAAGTGTTTTTCTTTGCTTACTTTAGTTGAAGGATCTTTCCAGATACGATGGCCTCCAGAAAAAGACTATTTGAAGAAATTGAATCTTTGGACAGCATAAAGAATCCAATACCGAATGCAAACCTCCATGCAGCAGTCTCTCAAGTGTCACCTATGCAGAAAGGCAAAAATACAAACTATTTTGATGGAAGTATATCCGATGGGACCTGTACCATGAGAGTTATTGGTTTCACAGCAGAGCAGCAAAAGAAACTGTCTTTTCATATGGAAGGTCACGATTCTGCTTGTCTTGTTAACTGTGAAGTAAAGCGGTCACGACAAGGAGACAGCTTCGAGATAATTTTAAAGAAGTTTACTGAAATTCGAAGTTCAGAAAAAAAGTTTGAAGAAGGAGTAATAAATAGTAAAATTAACTCACCTGAGACAGTTGCAGTTGCGAGCATTTGTGATAAGGGCGAGTTCACTCGAATTTCTGTGGATGCTAAAGTCATATTTGTTCACGACCCAATACAAATGGCCAGTGGAAAAATAAAGCAAGACATCATAATAGCAGATAGCACTGGTACAACCCGTCTAGTTTTATGGGAATCTGACGTCAACTCGGTGACCTTGAACAAATCCTACAAGTTCAACAATATTGTAATCAAGGAATTTCAAGAGACCAAATATCTTGCCTTAGGCAGAGTTGGATCCGCTGTATCGGAAATCGATGACATTGGAAATGTGGCTACATATAATACTGATATAGACTATCACATTCCCCAGAAGTTAAAGAATGCAGAAATTGTAGCAATAGTTACATTAGACTGCTACAAATCCTGTCTCCGCTGCAAGGCTCGAGTTGAGGGAGTTGAAGACTTGATAGGGATCTGTAGTAAATGCGGAATTCACCAGAGAGTGGATAAGTGCTCCGATCATCTGACAGGGAAACTTTTGCTCCAGGAACAAGGCAATGATAAAACCTTAACACTCAGTGCATTTGGAAGTATATTGACCCAGATGGCAGCAGTGGATAGTGCAAGTCAGGTGACACCGTCCTCACTCCTTATGGCACCAATTCTGAACACTGTAATATACAACAAGGACGTAATCATTAGTATCGAGAGAGACTAATTTTTAGTTAACATATTCATCACCTCATTAATTATTGTTATTCTTGCATAAAAATTATTGTCTCCTTCAAAGTGATTTTGTTTTGTTCTTTTGTTCATTTTCTGAAATGATATAATAATAATAATAACTGATTAAAATTACTTAGTTAAGGTTGGTGTTAAAATCTCATTAACATTGCTATACTGGGATACCTAATTGACTATTATTATGTAAAAAATAATAAACTTAATCACACTTTTGTTTTACATAATGGATCTTTTTTTAATAATAAGAATAGATTCAGTTACATCATCTTCACCTCCTAAACTCACCATTGCGTCATGTCGTTCTTCAAGTGAACTTCAATTACACCTGTTGTCTTCTTGGTAATGCCTGTTCACTCCTTAACGTCAACTTTCACTGTCTGTAAATCTGCATAAATAAAATCATGCATGTTCTGACAAATTCGAAAAAAAATTACATTGATAGGATTAAGTATGATTTTACACAGTTAAAAAAAGGTCAACTTAGAGCAAGAACACACATCAGGATTTTAAACACAAATGTTGTTGGAGAGGCGAGGAAGGGGGGGGGGGCACGACTATTTTTCTAAACACATTTGCTTCATTTGATATTGATAGGTACCTGATAGAAAGACAGATTTATACTTTATGCATTCAGATACAATGAATTAAAAGGAAACGGATACCCAATAAGGTGTGCTGGCTTTGTATCAAATGTTCACAGGCATTTAAAAAGACCAAAATGCATTCATTCCAAGATTTTTAATAGCAGACTTGCATGCATTCAAAGTGAACCTCCATGCAGTAGCATTCCAAATATTTAATGAAGAAAAAAAGAATACGTACAATTCTGATGAAGTCCAACTGATGAAACCTGTACCACGAGAGTTGATGGTTTACGACAGAGCAGTAAATACTATTAAGTGCACATCTGGACATCCATCAGTCAGTTTGCCTGGTGAACTGCAATTCTCAAAAAATATACGCAGGAATAAACATGAGTGAATGAAGTGAAATTAAGTTACCGGAGACAATTCCATTCAAGAGGATGAGTCAGTTCAATCAAGTTCGGTGAACATCAAGGTCAAATTCATTTATATCTCCATGCTATTGGCCCCAATGGAAAATATAAGCAGGTCGTCATTATTGCTGACAGTGCTGCAACATCTTGCATGCCTGTTCTATCCTTTGACGTTCACTCTCAGTACCAATAAATCTGTAAAAATAAAGGCATTATAATATGTTCAGACAAGTTTGATGAAAACATGAAAACACATTATGACTTACCAAAGTAGCAGACAAGACAAAAAAAAAAAGTAATGAAATTGATTAGACATCAAATGAAGTCATCCTAGATCCTAAGGAACAAATTTTATCGTTAATTGAAGAAAGGCACTTCATATAAAGCTTACCTTACGTTTTGCTTGATATCTTGAAACATTATTGAATTCATTGAAATAAATAATAGAATTGTTAGGCAGTTGTTTGGCAGCTTTGTTTGGCAATTGTTTGAGAGTTACATAGATTAATATAAAAATAGCATTGTACTGATATATGGGAATTCTGATTGATTCATGTTATTATCTGAGCTAGTCTGGCTTATTTGTAAGGTTATCGTAACATAACATAACAAGATGAACTAAATAATGGCTTAATTTGAAAAAAATGAGAAAGAAATACTATCATGGTCTGAGTAATAAGTATCAGTGACAGTGAGGTCTTGACATTTACCAGGAACAGTACTAAATACATGATCTATAAGGGTGCCATGGTCAGTGGTTGGTGTGGGGGGTAGGTTCGTCGCTGCCACCAGGAGAAAGAGGTGATGGTCAATAAGTAGGTTATTAGGAAGATAGAGATTACTCGCCCCAGAGAGTCCCCAGAGTGGTCGACCCAGAGTCGGTCCTTAGAGTTGACAATCGAGCTTATAGATTCAACTAATCTCACTAAATCTTACTGACTCACAAAACTCAATCTCAAACCCCACTGGTGCTGGCCTGAGGTATATATAACCAGCCACCATGTGGGGGTGACATATGAATAAAGGTGGTGAATAGGTTTGCATGCTATTACTGTGAATGGGTGTCAGGTAACTGGTTCTCATGTTCTGGACAACTTCCTGAATGGGCGTTCCCACAGTTGGTTCATGGACTAATTGTGTGTATCCATGACTAAACATAAAATTTGGCAACTGCACATTTGTTTGAGTTTGCAGGTCAACATTAAAGTCACCCAATATTAAACTTGGTATATCAGTAGACAGTGAGTCAATGATATCGAACAAATCAGATAACAGTGCTGTCATTGTTGCACTGGGAGACCGATAAATGACTGTAATTTGGACTTGCTCACCACCAGGCAGGGTCAAAGTAGCAGTTGTGGCTTCTACTAATGTAGAGCTCTGAAAGTTGAGAACATTAGTGGCTGTCACAGTATTCTTAATTGTAATTATCACACCACCATGGCTATTGTCATGAACTCTGTCAGATCGTGCTATAACTTGGTGATTAGGAATGTCTGGGGAAGTTTGGGACTGTCTCAACCATGTTTCAGTGATACATGCAACATCAGCACTAATGAGGGTAGCATCTTGAACAATATCAGGTAATTTACTAGAAATCGATCTAACATTTAATAAGACAACAGTAATGGTGTTACTATCGGGAGAGTAAATAGCAGGAATCACAGCGGAAAAATTCAATAAATTACCAGTAAGTCTTTCCATTTCAGTCTTGATATCGCCACTGGCTTTTATGGCTTTGGGGTTAAAATTTAATATATGTAATCCATCAAGTGTTTTGACTCTACTGAATGCTACATAGGCTTGACCTGGATTGAATCTGCCACCTTTCATGTCAACTACTATTTCATCAAGTGTTAGACCTTGGTCTTTATGGATGGTTGTAGCCCATGCTAAAGCTAGTGGGAACTGTACACGAGTTACTTCTGAGCCTCGCTTGCCTTTAGCAAAAAATTTTGTTTCATGTCGGCTCAATGGAACAGCTTCAAGATATCCTCTAAAAGAACTGGCTTGCTTGGCTTTTGCACCAACATCATGATTATCAAATTTGACCAGAACATGTGACACTTTGTTATCATTGTTGGTTACTATGTGTATCACTTCACCTCTGGCACCATTGACAAGACCATCAGACACATCAACATTGGTTGTCAACATAACTCTGGCTCCCACTGCTAATTTGAGAATACCATATAGACCCCCAGTGTCTGCTCTTTTGTTAGAGAGGCTAGAGAGATTGACATGATCAGTTTGACCTGCTATTGAATCACAAGCATGGATGAAACATTGCTCACTCTCTGAGGCTAGTGAATTCAACATACGGCTGTTTTGGTAGTCAACATCTGCATTTAATTTGTACACATGAAGGGCATGAATGGGATAATTGGGGCTATCTGGACCAATCTCTCTGGATTTCAGAATAGAAAAATCATTACTAGTGCATTGGGCAGTTCTCACTCTACATAACAATTCACAGAAGGCATTGTCATCTTTTTGTCTCATGATTTCATCGAGTTTGATCATTTGGAATTCATCGACCCATAATGAACCAGAACGATATAGTTTAGCATAACTATCACTAACTGTACTGAATATTGGGGATTGTCCGACTGGAGGTAACTGATATAGGTCCCCTACGGCTAGTATACTGACACCACCAAAGGCAATATCTGGCAAAGCTGCTTTGATTTGTTGCAATCTCTTGTGGATTTCTAACAACATGTTAGCACCAACCATACTCACTTCATCAATGATCACTAATGCTAGTTTGGACAATTTGGTTCTTAAAGAGTTCAATTTGTCATGATTGAGGGGTTGAAATCCGCCATACTTATTACATCCAAGAAGTAATGCTGAGTAGACAGTCATGCCATTGATCAGGAATGCTGCTACACCAGTAGGGGCTGTTAGTAACACAGTGACATCACCAGGCTCTATTGTACCTGACAGTTTGAGTAGTTTTAGAGTGTCTGAGTGAATTAGTTTGATCACATGGGATTTGCCAACACCACCTGGACCACTCACGAAAACACATTACGGCTCAATTGGTTTCCCATTTTTTAATGATAAAACTGCTTTTTTGCACCATTTATGGTGGAACATGACTATTAGTCTTTGTTTGGTATTAAGACCTCTGAGGAGTGTTCTGTATTGGCTAGCTGGAATTTCTTGTTTATGGGCTGCACTTTCAAACCTTGCATGTACAGAAGTCTGGGTTGTGGATGTGAAAAGATTGGCATTTTGGTCAATGTCTTCCTGGGGCACTTTAGTTAGAGTTTCAGAACCAGCTGCTAGGGATTGGGCTTGAACTGACTCAGTGTTTGGGGCAATAAGATTCCATGCATGTTCAGGAATATTGTTTTCTTCCATTTCAAGACTATCAATATTGGCTAGCGTGTATTTCTGTTCATTAGTGGTTACAATGTGTCTGACATGGTTGTAGTGCTCTTCATAGGTTGAATAGCCTCCTAATAGGTCAGTGGTTTCATTAAACCAAGGATAATACAACATTAGTTTGGCTCTGAACCAGTTAGTAGAATCACAATCTCTATTGAAACTTCTGAATCTGATGACAGCTTGTTGTTTACGTTTATTCATTTTACCATAGCCATCAGTTAGTGTGATCTGTGTAGGCTTAGTATCAGTTTCAACTGGGGGAAGAACATCATTGTTAACACTCTCTACATCTTTTGGTGGGTATTTAGTAACGTAAGTGGCAGCTAACTCAGCTAGACACATGCACTGAAGTTCATTGGGTCTGTGCTCATATCTGTCAATAAGACTCTTTTGAAACACATTGGTGTCCTCCTCATCTAAATCTTTCAGGGCATTTTTATCTTTCAACACGGTTATTCTATCAGTTCTACAATTAGTGTCAACAAAAACTACTGATCTGCTCAATTGTTTCATTGGTAGTGACAGGATTCTGTATGCAGCTTCTTGAGCACTGACTTCTCTGTGGGTAAGAAAAGCAGAACCAACTTTACGCATTTGAATTTTTAGTTCTTCTGTTCTGGCTTCAGCTGCGACATTTCTTAATAATTCTCCCATGGATCTTTCTGATTTCATAGTGTAAGAGGCAACATACATGACACATGCATAGGCATTGAGGACATATTGGATATCCATGTTGGCTTGCCATGCTAATATTACAGAGGCATTGTAATTGTTGATATTGCATTCATTGGGCTTTCGTTTCAGAATGACAACACTAGATTTAGTGGACACCTGTAAGGCTGTCACATATTGGTCTAGTGTCACATTGGATTTGTTTAGCAGCTCACTCATGCTGTCATTAGGATTCTCTGCTAGTGCTTTGTACACAGAAGTAAGAATATCAGTGTAATCAGAGGCAGTCTCACTGGGTTCAGATATTATTGTCTCATTACTGGGAGGATGAGGGAAATTAAAACGACAACGTCTATTATGTTTGCAATAATTGGAATGTTTGTGTTGTTGTAACAGTAGCACCATGTCTTTCAGTTTGCTGTCTTTGTCAGGTATTTCACATGTGATGTATTGGTCTATAAACTGACACACACTGGCATTGCTGTCTACACCATATTTGGGGGCATCTTTGATCCATAACAAACAGTGAGCATGTGGGGAGCCTCTGGCTTGAAACTCAATTCTGATGGCATACTCTACTAGTTCACCAAGTGGATTAGCTGAGGACTTAAGAAAGTCGTGAAAGAATGTATTGAGTCTGTATTGGTAATGTCTAGCAGCAGTGACTGGGTTGCGTCTGATCCAGTTGGCTTTATCTTCAAAAGACAGGGCAGCTACTTGTTCATCAGTGTATGTAACACCATACTGCCTGGCTATTGTCTGAATCACATCTGGCCATTTCATGTCTGCAGCAGACAATGTGAAAAACCAAGTGGGAGTTCCAAGTTGACGTATCATGGCTAACAACTCATAGAAGGTTTTTTGGTAGTATGCTGGGGAACCTCGCAAATTTTTCATTAAACTATATGCTTTATCTTTACGCACACACTGGCTCACTATATTCTTGTCTCAGGCTTGCTGGGCTGTAACATTTCTGCCGGGTTTTTGTCTCCAAATAAAATTATGGGCATCATCTAGAATTTGTTTGGCTTCAACAATGTACTGGGCAACAAACAAATAGTCAGTATCTTTGGCAAATCTACCATCAACATTAAGAAGTCTCTGGTTGAAATATTTCCGATAAGTTATTTTGTTGGGTCTCTCTGTGGTAAAACACCCACTACTGATTGGAAATTTCTCTGGATTTGACATGGCTTCAAAGTTAGGATCAGTCATGATAAACAATGGGGTTTGACCTTCAGCTGGTGCAACACAAACTACTTCATTGAAAGTTTCAGGATTTTCTATGGTCATCATGCTGGCAAGTGGGCCACCTGTAATTTGTCTGGTATATTCATCACCTTCTTCTATGGCATCGTCTTCAAATGACTGTTTGTTGTGGTCATTATTAATAAAGGGGGAATTGCTACTGGCATCACTAGTAGTGGCATGTGTGGTATTGTCAATATGTTCAGTATCTTGCTCACTGAGTGACATTGGTAGAGGACTAGGATTGTGAGATAAGGATTGATTATTAGGAACTGAATGACTCCCAACATTTACATTCTCATTTTGAGTTACATGTACTACAAGTTTGTCTAGACCAACAAAATGGTACTGCATGAGAAGACCAAGATTAACTTCACAATTACTGTGGTCATTGACTGGACTAGTTATAGACACAGTACAACCAGATTGCCTTGCCTGGACTACATTGACTGATACATGGTACATATTGGCTATTGCTGCAATCACCACATGATCACCCCAAGATCCATTCCTAACTCTGTCTACATATCTGGCATACACCAATGCAGACCTTGTGTCAGGATCTGTAACTGAGGCAATAATGGCATTTACAGCACTAGGGATTTCTGTGTCATTGTTGAGAACATTATCGGGTGCTATGGGAGATGAAACAAACGGCATAAACATTTCTTTATGGTCTTCTAAATAACAAGCAACAAGTTCCCTTATATCATGTACAGTGGCAGAAATGACATTGTTCTGTTCAAGTTGGTAAAGTATGGCATGATATAAACAGTTACCATCTCCAGGTACATCATGAATAGAGAAATCATTTTCACTGGCATATTGCTCAAGATGGTGTTTGGCAGTGACTAAATTATTATCACAATATTCAGATATATTGAGACACTCTGTGGGGTTCACCGTGGGTTCTTGGTCACACATACTGCTATTATTACACAACTCAGAATTCAGGGAGATTGCACTCTCAATATTGGTAATACTTGGACCAGCATCAAAACTAACAATATTACTACTATCTGTACTGGTATTCACAAGATTGGTACACTCACTATTGGCAGCCATGGTATCAGAATAATCTGTATTGGCAGTTATACTGGAATACAAATCATGATCATCTGTTTCAGCATGCAATGACCACTCTTCATCGACTTCAACATCAACATACAAAGGATTATGTTCTTTCAACCATTTCAATGCATTCAGGACTTTCTCAGGTGTTACATAATCATACATATAGTGGCCTTTATATGATAATTTACGCTTTAATTTGAGGGCAACAAGTTCACTCTGAGAGGGAAGTCTGGGAAGCACAGTACACACATTGTCTAATTTGGATGGCACATTCACTGCAGGACCATGGATACATCTCTGTTTACCTGATGGTAGGGCTACCATTTTCATGAAAGGTATAGTCGTAATGATATTAATCGTAATTCTAACGAATTTAAACATGAAAGCTCAGGTGGTATACTAGATAATTTCAGACCATTTGGAATAGCTTGTGTTGGCATTTTACCACAAGTAAGTGCTGCATGGCAAGTTTTACATACCCATTCTTGACCACCGTGACTCGAATACTTAAATTCTGGATCAAACACTTTGGACAGTAATTCAGGACTAGCTTTCACATACTTACACACACTAAGATTTACAACTGACTGTTTATACACAAGCCTATGGCAGGATTTGCATACACAATCTGGACCTTGTTTAGTCTTAACTATAAATGACTGTATAACACTTTGCAAAGGAGTTTGTTGATTTCTTTTACGAGTCTGGCATTCTAAATTAGCTTGTTTACGTTTTTGGAACTGATGAAGAGTTTCATTAGCTCTTTTACGGGCATGACATTCAACATTGGCACGCTTACGACTCTCTGATTTTTCAACTGTTTCATTGGTTCTTTTGCGGGCTTGACACTCAGCCATACTGTTCCTACGACGTTCAATGGATTTCATGGCATTCTCAGACTTTAAAATTAACTTAGGCTTGGTAGAAAAAGAATGACCACAAGGGCACTTGGACTTTCTGACATGCACATTACCCATACAACTCGGGCAAACTTTTTGAAAAGCAGGCATAGTTTTAATTAAACTTACAGTAGATGAATGAAATAGGGCTTCTTTCAACAACGGAAAGGGCTTCTTTCAACAACGGAAAGGACTTTCTCCAGCAACGGAAAGGACTTTTTTTACACTGGAAAAGGGTTTCCTTCAATGAAAACGATCAGGACACACAGGTAGGCACTCAACGAACCGCGAGTTAAAAGCTGAAGTGATTAAACGTGATCCCGTGTGCCCTTAAGGGGCGGTTCCCATTACCGTAACGTACGATTGTAGGACTGAAATTCTATTCGCTTTTTCTTGAAAACTAACAATTTTGGCACATTAAAGGGACTTACTCTGTGAAGTGCTATAGTTTGATGTCGCTTTCAAAGCCTGGGTAGCCGTACTCTTCGAGATCCCCTGTTGACTGAATGAATGAATGAATGAATGACAGGTTGACTACTATATACCCTCAGGTGCATGCGCACTGAGGGTTAATGACTGACAGGATGACTACTGTAACCCTCTGGGCGCATATAAAGTCTATCCATCTCCTACAGCCCCATATGAATCAACTTATACTATTACTACTATGCATGAGAAACGCTTTAGGATGTTGTAGTCCATAGTAAGGGCACTAGAGTGTACCAGTGGTTGTGGGGATTGGAGGAGGGGGCGGGGGGAGGCAAAGCGAGAGCAGCTACTAAACAAGGGCAAGTTCCAATGAGGATTAGAAACAATTATCTGAAAGGAAAGTCGACAAAAAACATAACTAAGATAGCTGGTATGAGTCATCAAAATTGTAAATATCAACAGTATACATAAGAACCCAAGGTTGAGGACTCCAGGGAAGGAAAATTTCAGTTTATGTTGCTAATTTATGCATAGGCTCCAACCGTCCCGGAATGTCCTTTAGAACTTCTCCCAATACCAGGGATTTCTTGGAATCAAAACAGCGGCTAGCTTACATATGGTTGGGAGACGACCCTTACCCTACCGCCGTAGAAAAACCCTTTACCTATTGTCAGTTAAAGTGGCCTTCCGGGACAATTCAGACGACCTTCTGGGACTCAGGACAAAGTTTAAAAATCTACCTCTCCCCTTAGAACAGGCTATTGCATTGACCCTGATGCTACCACCAGTTATAGTTAATGAAATTATTTATAAAAAAAATTCATGCCAATTATGAGTAATGAATTGCTCCTGCTACTAACTCATTGTCAGTTGTTGCTGTGTTAGGTAGTTGCAACAGCAAACTATAAGCTGCTAGCAGGTGAAGAACTTCTCTCAAAATGTAAGAAAGCTGCAGTAACGAACAACAAACAATCATCATCATCATCATTATCAAGCTCTGCATCCTAATAATTCATTAACCCTCAGCGCGCAAATGTTCTTTCCTATCATTCAGATGTTTTCTCAAGAATGAGAGTAACTTGTTTGCCATAACGAATCAACTAATCTAGCTAGCTATGGTTTCACACACTCACCTGTTGACCAATCCTTTTGAGAGAGAGGGTATGTTCAAATTTACAGGAGATAGCTACTGTATGTATTTTTTAGTAAAACTGGAAATAACACTGATTTTCTATGTACCTGAATCGATTTTTTCCGTAGGGAATACATCATATATACTACATAATCGTGGCGGAGTGAGCGAAGCCACACAGTTAAATGGTTGATGTCAGCTCGCAATATATATATGTATACGTCAAGCCTATTTCGCCCGTACCTCTAATTACGTAAAGTAGGTAAAGTGTTTATGTAATAAAAATAGAAATTCCTTTACAGGATCCTAATAACAAAACCTTGCATGCCGCACAATGAATGTGTTGTACCTTGAATATACCTCAAATGTCACTTGTATGGTCAAAATATCAGCACCCATACCATTATGGATTGACAGACTGATATTTCATTGTATTCAAGGTAGTACCTTATATGTGTGTGTATGTTGGGCATGTCTTGTCTGTACAATGTTTTCAGGAATTTGCTCCCTTATTAAAAGTAGGGGTTAGGAATGTTTGATGGATTACTGGGATCAAGTGTAGAATCTGACGGCTTGGGCTGTGGCAATCTAAGTACGGCAAGGTTAATACTGGAGGCAGGGTTTTTACAAACATTAGATCCTGCAGAGTGTATTCTTTCAACCTCTTGCCGGGATGGTACCTGAATTTAGGGCCATGGTCCAAGGTCCTAAGGACCCTCATAAGTCTGTATAAAATGCATCTGTCATCATGATCATTAGCAACACATGCAAACATGCTGATAGCACTTTTAAAAAGAACTAGACTACATAACTGTAAAAAAAAAGCAATAACTTCTGTAGTTATGAATTGATGTGGCCAGGGGTGTGGTTTATAAAGTTGGGCATGGCGCATAGTTTTGTGCTTGTTTTCACTCTCTCATTTAACCTGTTCACCTTTATCTTTTTCTTCTCTTCCTTTTCACCACCTTCAACACGTTTTCCTGTTGGACCTGGTTCCAAACGTGCTAATTGTATCTCGCTTGTGGAGTTCTAGGGCACTCTCTAACAAATCTCTATTAATAATTCCTTCAAAACAGAGATTACCAGCCTGAAGACCTAAAGCCCAGCTAGGAACAACACACGCCATTATTATTGTAAACTTTCCAAATGCACTACAAACAATACTATACTTGAAATACTAGCAATTCCCGCCAAATGAGCGCGACATGCGAACTTTACACACGCATTTACCACTAGTCTCGCGTGCGCCATAGGAGGGGCATGAAACGACGTGAAAGTAGCTAGACCCCAACACATTGAGTTCGGCCTGAAACTTTGTAAGAGGTGTGTCAGTTTGCTGGAAGCCACTAATCTTGACAGGGAAGTAGTATTCGGGGATTTAGCCTTCTTGACAAAGCATTCTGTTACAAAGGTCAGCCTAGAACCACTGGTGAGTATAGCTTGAGCTTCGAAGACCATCCCATTCTGCTTTAGTTTTGTCACATGCGGCTAGGGAGAGTAAGTTAGCATTGGTAAAGATCATCAAACGTTATGCAATTGCGCCAAACACACTAGCAAATCAAAGCAAGGAACAGTTATGCACCAATGGTTATAAGTTTCTATATATACCTAGATAGCTCTCTTCGGGGGTTCTTAGAGTAGTATGCCAAGCAACAATGATAATCCATAATATAATAGAAATAGACCAATGATGATTTGTTGAGGTGAAAAATAGTCAAATAATGATCTCTGTGTTAGTGATTTTCTTGCAGATTTTGCTCGCCAAACCTGAACCTTCCAATGTCAGAGACAAGAATGCTGTAGCAATCTTCAAAGACGGATCAATTGTTAGACATGTCCCACAAACTTATGCTTCATATAAAGCACTCTATAGGTTCTGCTAAAATAGGCTCTGTTTAAAAGGCATTTGCGAGCTTGGGAAGTCTTCGCTCAAATTGCCAGATTTGTGAGGAAGGTAGCTAGCTAGACCAGCTATAAGCTATAGCTAGCAAGTTTAAAGTACATGTAAATGAACATAATTAGTTTTAGTGATACTGTTAACAGATTCTGAGAATAGTAGGATTTCAGCCATCATGAATTGGGAAAAAGATATTACAGTGCTAGAATAAGAGTTATACATGGTGGCTGCAGTGACATTGGATTTGAACTATTCATGTAAACTAAATTAAGACAATTGTAGTCAGCATATTCATATCTTTCATTTATATGCAGCAACTCATATGTCACTCCTACCCAGAGACCAGTTTGATGCTCACGAATGTTTTACTCCTCTAGCTTGTTATTATCTTTTGACACAACTACAGTGAATTCTCTCAACAACGGGCTCCCGAAGAACGGTCAGCCTCTCCACAGCGGTAGTTTTTAGTGGAATGAAATGTTTACAGTACAGTTCCAATAGTTTTATAGCCTCCGATGAACGGCCACCCCCGAATTCTTAACAACGGCCAGGGATAATTATCCTAGAGCGGTCAAAATAGCAAAATTATAGCTACATAATATAAATAATAATTGTTCTTAATAGCTAGTTACTAATGTCCAGCAGCGATCAGTGGTTCAAGAGTATCTTTCAATCTTTGTATATGCCGTGGCGTACCGTATAAACGATAAACACAGGGTATTTCCAGTCCATAGCCGCCACCTCTGTTCACTTTTTCACCCTTAACTTCAACAAAAGCCTTGTTGACTTCTCTTCTTAAAAACTGGTACAGAATTGGAGCCATGTTAATGACCATTTACTAGTGATGTGCTTGAGCACAAATGGCGAGCGAGCCTAAAGACTATACTATTTTTATATGAATGATTTTGACTTCTAACACTGAAGCTACTGAAAATAAGGTCCAGTTTTTAAATTTCGCATACACGGTAAAGGGATTTCAGTGCCATAGTAACAACTCTCTGCAACTGCTTGAATTGAAGGAAAAAAACAACAACAAAACAATACACATTATTTAAAAGTTTTCTTTGTGATATTCTTTAGCTAAGTAGTGGTTGTAACACACAATGCTTTAACACAACTGGACATGCACCTACACAGACTTACCTTCGCAGTAGTCTAGTGGACAATGTATTTTCAAGTAAATACTGTTGCGCACGGCTTATAACCATGACAAAGAGCACATTGACTTACCACCGCCACTAACTCGAATAGAAATGGAAGTCCCTTAAGTTTTCAAGTTTTAACTGCACCCGTAAAAGAATTCAAAACGGTAAACAATTCAATTTCTAGGGTGATACGGGTACTGATCGATAAACCAGAGGATTCTGTTTAGTACAATTTGGGACGGGGTCGACCACATAACTAACACAAAAACGTGAGGGTCAAAGTACAAAATGACATACGTACGTCCATACATATATACAAATAAATAAATAAACTAGTGGTGTGCTTGAGCACAAATGGCGAGCGAGCCTGATAGTTAGGTAACATAAAATGTTACTATTTTTAGCTTACTTCATGCAAACACTACAATAGCAGTTATGACATTTGATTTCAGCAAACAAATACAATATCACTCTCTTACCTGATTAATGGTAACTTTTGTAGTATCAAACATCAACCATTCTGATAATCTCAATCACCCAGTAATTCTTGAACAAGCTCTCAGCTACGATAAAAATTAAATCAGTGTTATTATTTGTAATTTTAGCCAACAAATATGGAATTACTACTTACATCATTCTTGAGTATTGATAACTTCTGTAGTATCAAATTGAAGTTACTTTGACCATCTGAATTACCTTGAATTCTTGACAACAAGCTCTCACCTACAAAAACAAAAGACAATCAATTTTAGCACACAAATACAAAATGACTTTCTTACCTCATTTTCTTGAGCAGTGGTAACTTTTGTAGTACCAAATTTGAGCCAATCTGACTATTTGAATTTACTAGTCACTGTTGACAAGCTCTTAGCTACAAAAAAGAAAGGCCAGAGTTAATTTTGCATATTTAGCTTACAAATATGGAATTACGTACTTACCTCAGCTTCCCTCGAGAAGTAGTAGCTTCCTTAGCATTAATACCAGGCCCGTCTCTGCTACTTTAAAGAGGGTCAGACCAGGAAGTGGGTTGGTTTATCTGAATATAGGGTGTGTCTTAATTTAATAAGTATAGCTCAGTATTTGAAAAGATTGGTACATTCATGACAAACAATACATTGAATACAAGAACTGATGTGACAAACTAAATGAATTTTCCAAAAATATGCATACGACGGTCATTCATACTAATAAATTCATTTGCTATTTCTTTCATTTTGAGATTATCTGTAAGTTCTTTATGAATGTGAAGAATCATTAACTGGTTCAGTCGAAACAGCATCATTAATAATGACATTAGCATAAAGAAGCTCCCCCCAAAACAAATATAGAATCATAGCTATTTGAAACTTACAAAAGCAGCATCATCTCCTTTCTTAAAAGTAATGTGCTTTAGCTTCACAGCTTTCAAACAGAGATGGCAATGTACTGTGTCTTTGGCTTCATTGTAATGAAGCCAGGTCCAGCGCTGAAACCAACTGGCTTGAAAGCAACGTTCCACTCTAGTCTTTTTTCCAAACGTTCTCTTAGGACAACTGAAGGTTAGAGGCTGATGTGGAAGCTCTGGAAGATTTCCCAGAAAATCTTGGTCAGCAATTCCATCGTTGTTACCACTAGGCGGGGAAGCCATAAATCTGCTGCGAGAGCTACAAGATCGACGGGAGCAACTACTAACCACGCGTGCGGTGAGACCCTTTACCGAAACAATCAATGATCCAATTGACACACCCACCTTTCTAATAAAAAAACGGTCTGACCAAGGTCGGACTGGTCGGACTGTCTACTACAGCCCTGAATACTACGGCATTCTGACTACCAATGGCTCTTGACAATCAACAACCGGCACTCCGTATCCCCCATAAAATGGCGAAGTTTTGAAATTAAGTCTGGAAAAGGGTCTTCAATGCCATAGTAACCGGTCGAATCAACTTTTTGTTCCTTGAAAGCAAGCATTTTCGCAGGAATTTTCTCACACTTTGGAGCTTAAGTATGAAGTAAGGCTTGCTTAATGCTGTAGTTTCAGAATAAACTGGGGTCAAGCCTAAAAAGCCGTGTTTGTTGGGGAAAAAAGTTCCACGCGCGCGTTTAAAGGGTATATGTACCATCCTACATACATACATATATACTAGTGGTGCGCTCGAATAGCGCAAATGCATGGCAAGCGAGCAGACTCTTTTTACAGAAGAATAGGACAGAAATTACATCTAACTGTAGTGCACAGTGTAACCCTTTCCATTCTCAGTTAGCATCAGAGAATCTAAAGTCTCTGATCCCAGACTAAACTAACAGAATTACCTGAATAAACTTTGAAAGCAGTGGCAAAGAAGCGCAGCTTGACAAAGACTTCACAATTGCTTCAAGAAGAGAGTAGCTTTAAACTTTTTGGTTGAAACAAAGTTGCGTAAGGCAGTGCAGCAGGATTCTCCGCGCTCGTTAATTGAAAAATACTGGAACTGTGAACGCTTTACCTAACTTACGTAATTAGAAGCGCTGGCGAAATCAGAAGTCTCACGTACCCCATAAACAGATAAATAAATAAATAAATAAACTAGTGGTGTGCTTGAGCACAAATGGCGAGCGAGCCTTAAACTACACTATTGTTAAATGATTGATTTTAACAACTAACACTCAAGCTACTAAAATAAAGTTGAGTTTTTAAATTAAGTTAATGCGGTAAAGGGGTTTCAATTCCATAGTAACTGCTCCCCGCAACTGTTTGAATTGAAAAAGAAGCAACAAAATCAAGTCACGTTATTTAAAATTTTCTTTGTGATATTCTTAATAGTAGTTGTAACTCACATACCTACGCAAGACTTACCTTCGTATTTCGTCTAGTGGACAATGAATTTTCAAGTAAATGCTGTTGAGTAGGGCTTATATAACTGTGACAAATAGCGTATTAACTTACCACCGCCACTAACTCAAATAGAAATGGAGCTCCCATAAGTTTTTTCATTTTAACTGCACCCGCAAAACAATTCAAAGCGGTAAACAATTCAATTTCTACGGTGATACGGGTAATGGTCGCTAAACCAGAGGATTCTGTTTAGTGAAGTTTGGGACGGGGTCGAACGCCGAGCGAACACAAAAATACGGAGGGTCAAAGTACAAAATGACATACGTACGTCCATATATATACAAATACACAAACATCCCCGATTTTCAATTGTGTTACCCCTATAAGTGTCTTGTTCGCTACGCTCGCTCGCCAATAATACCAGGAGGAAAACGTAACATATGACAGCTTAGTAGCAGACTAGGCTGGGTTAATACCAGGCAGAGTACCAGCGATGGTTGGTTAGGTAAAGGGGAGTGTCAGGTGGGATCATGCGCAAAGGCCCCTCCATGTGCGGGAGGGAATAATTAGAACACACCAGCGGGAAAGAGCAAAAGTTACTGAAGAGAGGATTTTAAGTCAATTATGGATAACGAACCTGTTACTAAGAAGAGGAGAGTGTGTTATGAAGGCTGGTTGCTGGTACTGGTACTTCTGCTGCTGGTACTTCCACTGTTGGTACCAGTGGTACGAGTGAGGCGGACTTAGCGAGCAGGGTCAAAGCGCTGGTGGAGGTGGCACTTAGGGCACATGTGGCTAGAAGCGTACTAGTGGCTCGGATGTACTAGTGGCTCCGGTGGGAAGTCTGACAGTGGTGGCGACTCCAGCAGCGGTCTGGGCAGCAGCAGCTCTGGCAGTGGCACAGTGGGCGGTATGTGTGGTTGAATTAGCCTACTCGGGTGGTTTATTTTTGCTCTATTGTTGGTGTACTGCCTGACTGGCTGTGGTGGAGCTACAGATTTTGATAATGTTAGTTGTTGTTTGTTGTTGTTTTTTGTTTTTGGCAGCAACTTAGGTAACAATGGTTGCCATTTTGACTGATACTTTCACTAACTGTAGTAGGTGGTATGCTGCACTAAGAAAGGGCAAGCCACCCAACAGCAACTTGGGATGGCATGTGGCTTGATAGCATGCGTACAGGGGCATATGGGGCTCCATAGTTAGTCTGTCACATTTTGCTATGAGCATGTGGCTCACTTAATAGTAGTGATTTAAAGGGTGTGTGGCTCTATATAGTAGATCAAATGTTGTTATGAGCATGTGGCTCACTTAATAGTAGTGATTTTAAAGGGCGTGTGGCTCTATATAGTAGATCAAGTTTTGTTATGAGCATGTGGCTCACTTAATAGTAGTGATTTTTAAAGGGCGTGTGGCTCTATATAGTAGATCAAGTTTGTTATGAGCATGTGGCTCACTTAATAGTGATTACATAATAAATAAACAAAAAGCATAGCGCTTGAGTGTTTTAAAGGGCGTGTGGCTCTATGTAGTAGACGAAATGTTGTTATGAGCATGTGGCTCACTTAATAGTAGTGATTTTTAAAGGGCGTGTGGCTCTATATAGTAGATCAAGTGTTGTTATGAGCATGTGGCTCACTTAATAGTAGTGTTTTAAAGGGCGTGTGGCTCTATGTAGTAGATGAAATGTTGTTATGAGCATGTGGCTCACTTAATAGTAGTGATTTTAAAGGGCGTGTGGCTCTGTATAGTAGATTAAATGTTGTTATGAGCATGTGGCTCACTTAATAGTAGTGATTTTAAAGGGCGTGTGGCTCTGTATAGTAGATGAAATGTTGTTATGAGCATGTGGCTCACTTAATAGTGGTGATTTTAAAGGGCGTGTGGCTCTATATAGTAGATGAAGTATAGTGTTATGAGCATGTGGCTCACATAGCAGTGGCTCTATATAGTAGATGAAATGTGTTACGGGCGTGTGGCTCACTTAATAGTGGTGACTTAAAGGGCATGTGGCTCTACATGGTAGATGGAGTATTGTGTTATGGGCATGTGGCTCACTCAATAGCAGTGAATAGGGGGCGTGGGCTCCCTATAATACTTAAAGTAATGGGCCATATGCATACGTGGCTAACTTAACAGCAATGACTTACATGGCATGCAGCTCTCTATAGTAGCTAAGGTATAGTGCCATGAGCATGTGGCTCACTTAATAGCACCTAGGGAGAGGCGGGGCATGTGGCCACCACCTTGGCTCGGGGAAGCATAGGCCTGGTATTGGAACTGTGTGCTGATGGCATGGTTGTTGTGTTCATATAGGCCTGGGCACGGTCGATGATCATGCTGTGGCGGCACTGGGCCTACCAAAGTCGGCAGATGGCTCAAAGACAAATGGTGCGGGTCCGACCAGTCGCCCAGCAGAGGCGGCAGCAGAGGGGGCAGCAAAGGCAGCAGAGGGAGAGGCCCAGAAATTTTCAATGGGTGTTACCCTGCCTACTGTCCCAGCCAGGCTAGTTAAGCGGATCCTGGCGGGGTAATTTGTGGACATGGGGGAGTTGTCCCAGGACGCCCTCCGGGCAGAGTTTCGAAGGTCCACCGAAGGGGAAGAGAAATCTTCTAAGGCAAAGCCATTCCGACCAATTGCCGATCGGGATGCTTGGGTGGCCAGCTTTGCCCAGTACGCAGGGGTGGTGAGTCGCTCCTGCCCGGAGAAGGCTGTGGCTCTATGGGGGCACCTGGCCACTGTGATGTCATGCCAGAATAGGGCTACATCTGGCTGGTGGAGGAGTTACGACGTGTCGCTGAGGCACAGTTACTCATCAATGAAGCAGGCTGATTTCCTGTTGAACCAGTGTCTATTTACACAAGCCATGGTGGAGAGTTCGGAGTCGCTCCACCGACACCTCCAGTGCCCTTGCCTTTGGCTCCTCAGAGGCAGAAGAGAAGGAGGGTACAGGCCTGCTTCTCTTGGAACGACGGCAGGCCTTGTGCATCAGTGCCGTGCCGTTTCTCTCACTGCTGTGCCCGGTGTGGTGGGGAACATGCCAGGAGGTTTTGCCCTACTGCGTTAGAAGCGCCGCCTGGGGAGGAGAGTCGGCGTATCCTCAATTGATCTCTGTCCAGGGACATTCTATTGCTATTGTGTTGAACTTTGTTGTGCTATGAGTTCGCGTGTAGTTATTCTCCTTTTGATGATTAAAAAAAAAATGAGAGAGAAAAGAGTTCGGTAGTAAGGGGAGGGAGGGGGGAAGGGGCAATAGTTCTAGGAGGTAGAGGTTGCATAGGAGCGTAAGGCTAGTAATTTGGGGGGGCTAGGGGGGATAACTGCGCTCAGGGATTATAGGTTAGTTTGGGATTAGGTTTTGTTTGTTGTTGTTTTTTTTGTTGTTTTTTGTTGCTCATGAGGGTGGATTAGGGTGTGCATTGATGGTGTCCTCTGCTCGTTGCAGGGGCCCTCGGTGGTGGTTATGAGTACACGGCAGACTTGCAGGCCATCAGTGAAAAGTTGCCATTTAGTCCGACGCAGTGGCCTGGCATTCCAGGTTGGAGTCAGGTAGTGACACCTTAAATGATGGCATTGTTTTTTGCCATTGTGGAATGGAACTTGCCCGATGGCCAGCGTAGTTAAGGGAGAGCCACAAGTGGTGCTCACTACTGATGCTTCAGGTGCATGGGGTTGCGGGGCCTATACATCCACAGGTCTCTGGTTCCAACTCAAGTTTCCTGACAGCTGGTCAGAGATTCACATTACAGTGAAGGAGCTGCTGCCGATTGTTATGGCAGTGGCCGTGTGGGGGCACCTCTGGAAAGGTGCAACGGTGTCTTGCAGATGCGACAACATGGCAGTAGTTGCAATCGTGAACTCAGGTAGAAGTAAAATGGACAGGGCAATGCACCTGATGAGGTGTTTATCGTTTTTCTTGGCACGATGGGATGTATCGTTAGTATGTCTGCACATACCTGGTATCGACAATGGCGCAGCTGATGCATTATCGAGGGACTCTCTCCTTTTGTTCCAGCAGCTGGTGCCAGAGTCAGCGGTAGAGGCCACCCACATCCCAGAGAGACTCCTCCAGTGTCTGGTCAGAGACACCCCGGATTGGACCAAAGTGGACTGGGTGACTCTGTTCAGAGATTCTACATGATGGGCTTGGCCGAATCCACACATAAGCTTTATGCCTGTGGGGTGAGAAGATTCATGGGAATATGCTCAACAGCTGGTCGAAATCCAGCACCAGCGGATGAAGACACACTGTGCCATTTTGCAGCCACATTGGCAGTAGAAGGACTCCGCCATAGGACCATTAAGTCCTACATGGCAGGAGTTCGTCATCTCCACATCTCAGAGGGTCATGGGGATCCATTTTCTGCTGGCTTGCATAGATTACACTACATCTTGCGGGGTGTGAAGCGTGCTGAGGGCATGGCAGGGGTAACAAAACGTGAGCGTAGGCCTATTACACCTGACCTGCTTCGCAAGATAAAAGGTGTGTGGAATTCTCGTGCACACGAGGCAGATGTGGTGATGATTTGGGCAGCATGCTGTCTGGCATACTTTGGCTTTATGCGGATCGGGGAACTGACAGTGCCAACAGATGATGGCTACGACACCTCATGTCACTTGTCATGGGAAGATGTGATGGTCGACGATCCTGCCCGCCCGTCAAGAATAGAAGTTCGCATAAAAGCCTCAAAGACAGACCCTTTCAGACAAGGGATTTCCATTTTTATTGGCAGGGTGGCATCTGATCTCTGTCCAGTGGCTGCCATGTTGGCCTACATAGTGGTGCGAGGTAGAAGTGCTGGACCTCTGTTCAGATTCGTTGACAGCAAGCCTCTGACCAGGCAGCGCCTAGTTGCGGCAGTCAAGGATGCACTGGAAAAAGCAGGCGTTGAGTCAGGTCAATACTCTGGGCATAGCTTCCGAATTGGTGCAGCCACTACGGCGGCAGCTAGAGGCCTGGAGGACTCCACAGTTAGGACCCTGGGAAGGTGAAAAAGTCTCGCATACCTGGAGTACATAAAGATCCCAAGAGCACAACTTGCGTCGTATACAGCAAGAATTTGTTGAACTCTCAAGTGTACTGGCACGGGCGGCCGTTGTTTTGTGTAATACATACTTGTGGAGGTTATTGTGGTTGTTGTTTGGGTAGTTTGTGTTTTGTGTAATACATACTTGTTGAAATCATCGTGGTTGTCGTTTAGGTAGCTGTTGTTTTTGTGCAATGCATACTTGTTGCGGTTGTCATTTATTATTTTGCAATTATACTATTGGAGTCTCTCTTCCCCTTCTCTGTCTTGGTCTTGGCCTGGGGCGGGTGGTCGTGCCTCCATTGGCGGAATTAAAGGGGCTTGCCCCGCCCTGCTAATTACACCCCAGTCAGCCCAAGCTGATCAGGGGGGCGGGGTTTCCGGCTCCACCTGTGCCAAAAAGACTCAGCTACTAGAGCTGCGGCCATGGGAGAGCAGCTGGGGAGGGATGACAAGGTAAGTAGGTGTACATAATTGTGGTAACATTAATTGGCATTATAAGTGGGAATAATGGTTCACTGCCAGGGCATGAGAGAGCTGGCAGTGAGCCAGGGAGTTTTCAAGGTACAGTAGAATGTCAGTTATCTGGACTTCAGTTATCCGGAAACGTCGGTCAACCGGACATCAAAATTTAAAGCCCACCTGCCACCACGTTTTGCTATTATACTGTACTGTACTAGAGAATGGCTACCCGCAAGAGGAAAAGAGTGGTGCTAAGCATTAAGGACAAGCTGGAAGTATGCTGCTTATCAAAAAAAAGTTAGTTGGAGGCTGCTTTTAACCATAGCAGCTGCTGTATTAGTAAAACATGTACATTGGCTTACCCCCAACACTGACTTAGATCAACCTCTCCGACAGATTGCTGCCACTTTTGGAGTTGGCAAATCCACTGTATACAACATTATAAAAAATGAAGAGAAACTTAAAACCTTCCAGACTGAGGTAGAAGATGGTGACTGCATTAAGAAGAGGAAGATTGTCAGAAGAGCAGATTTTTCTGAACTAGATAGAGCTGTCTACCTCTGGTTTGTGAAGGAGCGATGTAAAGGTACTCCTATCAGTGGACCACTGTTGATGGCTAAGGCTACACAACTCTACCCGCACATTTATCCTGATGATCCTGACAACAGCAAGTTTAAAGGAGGAACTGGATGGCTCAAAAGATTTCGAGATCGTCATGGTGTTAGATCTTTGTCTATGCAAGGAGAATCCATGTCTGCTGCCATAATGGATGTTGAGCCATTCAAAAAGAAATTTCAAGAACTGGTTGAAGAAAGTGGGCTGAGTAGGGAGCAAGTTTTTAACTGTGATGAAAGTGGGCTCTATTGGAAACTGATGCCCAATAAGACATTGGTAACATCCAGAGAAAAAGAAGCTAAAGCATTTAAGAAGCCCAAAGACCGGGTGACAATCATGGCATGTGCTAATGCAAGTGGCACCATAAAGCTTCCCCTTGTGTTCATTCACAAATTTGCCAACCCTAGATGTTTCAAGAACATCGACAAGAATGACCTTCCAGTGCAGTATTTCCACCAAAGAAATGCCTGGATGGACAGCACTATCTTTACAAATTGGTTTAAAAATTGTTTTGTTCCATTGTGTCGGAAGGCTTTAAGGGAAAAACAAAAAGCATTTCTCCTCCTAGATAATGCACCATCACATCCAGATCTCAGTGAGCTGACATCAGAAGATGGGCAGATCAGATGTGTCTATCTGCCACCCAATACAACATCTGTGCTCCAACCCATGGACCAGGGAGTTTTGGAGACCATCAAGAAGCGCTACAAGAGAGACTTACTTCTACGATTGCTAGATGAAGGAGACTCAGATTCCAACATTGCAGATTTTAGGAAGAAATTGAACATTAAAGACGCAGTGCTAATGGCAGCAAACAGTTGGAGTAATGTGAAGCAGCAGACCATTGCAAAGAGTTGGAAGAAACTTTGGCCTGAGTGGCGAAGATAGAGACCAACATGAAGATGAAGTTTTTGATATTTCTGTAGAAGAATTGATGGATACAATGGACATTCCAGAAACAGATCAAAGTGAATGGCTAGCTGCAGACAACAGTGAGTTTGGATATAGAGACTTCAGTGATGAAGAAATAGTTAGAATTGTTCGGGAGGAGACGGACAGCATAACTGAAGAAGAAGAGGAAGAATGTCAACAATCACATCCAAAGATTTCACATACTAAGGCATGTCAAGCCCTGGAAGTAATTTTATCTTACGCAGAAGAACAGCCTGATATACCAATGAGTACATCTCTTATTATTAATGGCCTTTTAGCACAAGCTTCGAAGAAGAAAGCAAAAACATTATGTCAAAAAAGCATTTTAGACTTTTGCCACTAACCATTACAGAACACACTGCATTACCAATGTAAAATGTATTATGTACATGTAAGTATTGCCTTTTAAATTGGATTGAACTGTATGTAGTGCTAAAAATAGTAGCTTCAGTTATCCGGAATATTCACTTATCCGGACACCCTCCGGTCCCATTGTGTCCGGATAACTGACATTCTACTGTACCAGCTGCAGGATTAATGACAGCTTAGTAGCAGACTAGGCTGGGTTAATACCAGGCAGAGTACCAGCGATGGTTGGTTAGGTAAAGGGGAGTGTCAGGTGGGATCATGCGCAAAGGCCCCTCCACGTGCGGGAGGGAATAATTAGAACACACCAGCGGGAAAGTTACTGAAGAGAGGATTGTCCCACCCACCCACACCATACTTGACTGAAAGAGGAATTGGAAGGAAAAGGGGGGGGGGCTATATTTTATTTCTTTTAATTTTAACCTCCAGTAAGCAGCTTGCTTGTTTACCGTGAAAACGTGGGTGCCGGAATTAAAGGGGCTTGCCCCGCCCCGTTAATTACACCCCAGTCAGCCCAAGCTGATCGAGGGGGCGGGGTTTCCGGCTCCACCTGTGCCAAAAAGACTCAGCTACTAGAGCTGCGGCCATGGGAGAGCAGCTGAGGAGGGATGACAAGGTAAGTAGGTGTACATAATTGTGGTAACATTAATTGGCATTATATGTGGGAATAATAGTTCACTGCCAGGGTATGAGAGCGCTGGCAGTGAGCCAGGGAGTTTTCAAGGTACCAGCTGCAGGATTAACTGTAGCTATTTAATCCCACAACGTAGTCTCGCGTAGCCTGGAATCCTTGGATGGGAAGTATCGGGTGAAACTGGAATCTTTCCTGGCAGCCCATGCGCGTAGACGGGTCGTCACCCCCCCCCCCCCCAAAAAAAATTTAAGTGCCTATTAAAGCCACACCTCTCTCTGACCTAGTCCTTTCCACCCATGCAGTGAGCTCCATTTTGCTTTCTAGGAAGCAAGCCTTACAGAGCGTGGGTCTTGTGCTGTTATAGCTGCGACGGAGCTTCTGACGTCGCTGGACGGGTTAGGGAAAGCTTTTATTGTTGCTCAGACTTCCCATTTCAATACTCTATTCAGAGCTGGGGTGACTGGTGTTTCAGTGAAGCATAGGCATGTCAGCATGTGTTGGAAGAAGCTGCAGATGATACTGGCTTAACTGTGCCACAAGTAGTAGTAAGTTATGAATATGTGGCTTAGTATAGAATGGCTATATTATTTATTTGGTTTAGAATTGTGTGAAGGAGAAATAGTAGAAGATAAAGCATACCAGAAATACTGAATCAGTGAAGACTTTTCAAGATGCCTTTGACGTCCTGGCAGAATTTTCAACGGCAATAGGCAAAATCAAATGGTTAGATGAATTGATATTTTATAGTACAATCTAAGGTTTTCTTTAATGATTCAGTCATTCTCAGCTGAAATAATGATAATAATAGCAAACTGTTCTCGTTCAACAAAAAGTATTGTTAATTAAAACTTAACCCGATGTTTTGACTTCTTGCCGAAGTCCTCTTCAGGGGTCAATTAAGGTCAAACTCTCCATGATGATATAATAACACGATGTAAACAGCAATATTTCTGGAGGGTACGCTTGCTGTTTGTTATACCTTGGAGGGTGATTTGCACGCAGCATGGACAGCCAGCATCCTGGAAGCTCTAAACCTATATCTCTGTTTTATTTATTTATTTATTTTGTCTTTGCGCAAGAAGGGGCAGGGTGGTATGATCCAGGGCTCCGCTAAGAGTTTATATTAAGCTAGATAGCCGCCCTCTCCCTAGGGCTTCCTCCTCAGGATCGGGTTGGTTATCAGTGATAATTCCTCAAACGCATGATTTAACTTGTATATGTAATTGTGAGTGAGCCAGACACTTACAGGGGTTACACAATCAAGATTCCGGGGTATATTTATTTTAATGATGATTCAGTCATTCTCGGCTGAAATAATTATAATAATAGCAAATGTTCTCGTTCTAACAGCTAATTTTATATTAATTAAAACTTATCCCAGTTAAGTTTTTAATTAACATAATGACTGTTAGAACGAGAAAATTAGCTCTCGTTTATTTATTTAATTATTTATTTATTTATTTTTTACTTATTAATATGGAATGTGCGACCCTTATTTTTGCCCATGTCACTAGTTGCATAAGTTGGTAAATCATCTTGATAAGATAAAGAAATGGATCTGCCGAACAGTGAGTGGCGGGTCCAAGCTAATTGGAGCAGACCTAAATGCATGCAATTTTTTGTTTTATTGGCGAGCGAGTGAAGTGAGCGAGACACTTACACGGGTAGCACAATTGAAAATCGGGGATGTTTGTTTGTTTATATATATATGTGTGGACGTACGTATGTCATTTTGTACTTTGACCCTCGTGTATTTTTGTGTTCGCTCCGTGTTTGACCCCGTCCCAAACTTCACTAAACAGAATTTCCCGGTTTAGCGATCATTACCCGTATCACCTTAGAAATCGAATTGTTTACCGCTTTGAATTGCTTTGCGGGCGCAATTTAAACTCATAAACTTATGGGAGCTCCATGTCTATTCGAGTTAGTGGCGGTGGTAAGTTAATATGCTATTTGTCACAGTTATAAGCCCTACGCAACAGTATTTACTTAAAAATTCATTGTCCACTAGACGAACCACGAAGGTAAGTCTTGCGTAGGTATGTTCAGTTGTGTGAAAGTATGGTGCGTTACAACTACTATTAAGAATATCACAAAGAAAATTTTAAATAACGTGATTTGATTTTGTTGCTTCTTTTTCAATTCAAACTGTTGCTACTATGACATTGAATCCCCTTTACCGCATACGTAATTTAAAAACTCGACTTTAGTTTAGTAGCTTGAGTGTTAGTTGTTAAAATCAAATTTAACAATAGTGTAGTTTAAGGCTCGCTCGCCATTTGTGCTCAAGCACACCACTAGTAATAGTGTAGTTTAAGGCTCGCTCGCCATTTTTGTGCTCAAGCACACCACTAGTTTATATTATATTTTTGGACGTACGTATGTCATTTTGTACTTTGAACCTCTCATATTTTTGTGTTAACTCGGCGTTCGACCCCGTCCCAAATTTCACTAAACAGATTCCTCTGGTTTATCGACCATTACTCTTATCATCCTAGAAAGTGAATTGTTTACCGCTTTGAATTATTTTGCGGGTACAGTTAGAACTTAAAAACTTTCGGGAGTTCCATTTCTATTTGAGTTAGTGCTGGTGATAAGTTAATAGCTATCTGTCATATTTATAAGCCCTACGCAACAGTATTGACTTGAAAATTTATTGTCCACTAGACTAGCCACGAAGGTAAGCCTTGCACAGGTATGTTCAATTAAGTGTGAAAGTATTGCGTGTTACAACTACTACTTAGCTAATGAATATCACAAAGAAAACACTTAAATAACATGAATTGTTTTGTTTGTTTTTTGAGTTGTTTTTTTTGTTGCTTCTTTTTTGTGTTTTTTTTCCTTCAATTCAAACAGTTGTGGGGTGTGGTTACTATGGCTTTGAATCCCCTTTACCTTATATACGTAATTCACAATCTCGATTTATTTTTAATAGCGTGAGTGTAAATCAATCGTTTAACAATAGTATAACTTTAGGCTCGCTCGCCGTGCTCAGGCACATCACTGGTTTATAAAAACATAGCAGACCCAGCAGCACAATATTTTTTTCTTCGTCTTTGAATGTGTAAGCACATTTCATTTTCAACAACCATTGAAGTTATGTTAAGGCCTATAGCTCATACTAGTTTGTGTGTAGACATACATATGTCATGTTATACTTTGACCCTTGCTTTTTTGTGTTAGCTATAAGTCGTCGACCTAGTTAATAGGTTTTGATTGGAAAAATGGTCCAACATTACAAATTGTAGCAGTGAGGGTCCCTCTGTAGTACAGACTATAAGAAGTGTACCATAGGAAGTATAGAGTAAACTGACAAGTGTTGTTGTGATCATGTCAATGTAATATGACTGTCCACAGGAGATCAGGCATAATACAGCTATCACGATTGTAAGGAAGGGATCGTAGAATGTATACATATGTGACTTAGCATGGAACACACTACTTGCATGACTAGCATTGCATCACAACATGAAGAGGGAAATACTCGTGCACGGTCAACATCTGATGAGTCAGGTCATAAAGGCTGGCTTCTCAGTTGTTGTCTGAGACTTCCACCCATAGTTACTAGACTGAGATTATTCACTGGAATTAGTTCCCTGCATTGGGCTCCCACTAATTAGCATCGTGTGAGCAAAGCAAGACAACAAGTCTCAATTGAGATTTTGGTATATGCTCGTGCACGGTCAATGTCTGATGAGTCAGGTCGTAAAGGCTGGCCTCTTATGTATATGTGTATATGGCAATGTTCCACACATGTCCATGGTCAATGCATGCCACCCACGGAAGCTACTTAAAAACATGAACATTGGTGCAGGCACAAGAAATTCAGGAGAGAAGACTTAGTTAATAATCAGGAAAAATTATTGGCAAAGAACTATGGAGATACGAGAGGAATGAAGTTCGCAGTGAGGTCTTACAAGCTTAACAGAGTTCATTTTCTATTTTATTGGTGGTGGTGATAAGTTATCTTGGCTATATGCCTTATGTAATAGATTGGTTCTTACTTGAAAATCCATTGTCCAATAATTGAGAATCTGAAATGCTTTATTAACTAGAGCTCTGGTACAATAGAGCATTTTCAAGGTTTTGGAAACACAGCTTAGCTTCTTATACGACGTCATCCATTGGTTTACCAATCCTTACTGTGTTATCCTAGGAAATTTATTTGATTACCCCTTGAAATTTTTTTGTCTAATAGTCTAAGTCATGAAGAGAATACGATATAAATCTTGTGTTGGTATATCCAGTAAACGTGTGTGTGTGTGTGTGTGCATGTGTGTGTGCGTGTGCGTGCGTGTGCGTGCGTGTGTGTGTGCGTGTGTGTGTGTGCGTGTGCTGCAAGAATAGCACAAATAAATTGTACCAAAATAACAAAAAGTAAATATATATTGTAAGCGGCTAGCATTCAAATTTATATTTCAGTCAAACCAGCTCACTCGCCATTTGTGCTGAAGTACATCATTTGTACTATATTAGATTGTTTGATAAGATGAGGAATTGGAAATGAGGCAACGAGTGTGGGGGTCCTCGACAGAGTCACCCGTGATCTGAAGGAGGGGGAGATGTGGGCCTGCAGGACAAGCCCACATGAAATAAGAAGATAAAGAGAAGAAGAGAGACTGTATACTGATGCCGTGTGTGCTTGTGTTTGTATATTCAATCTGTTGTGTGTATGAAAGAACTTATGTGTGCGCATGTCATTTGAAGTTGTTTGTGGACTTAGTCATTTATTTCGTTAATTAGTGTTGATGAACTCTGAGTGTTTATGCATATGGTCATGAGTTGTTTGTACGTCATACATAGTCATTGTGGGAGGAGTTGACCCTCTTCTATATAAGTGTTTGTCATGTCTTGTTCAGTTCAGTGTTCAATTACATCAATACGTTGAAGTACCGACAAGTCGGCTAGGCGCTAGCTGCGGCGAGAACGTCTAGATTAACATTCCACATGATATAGTGATCATAGAGAGAAGTAGTTCTGAATCAGTACTATAAACTTCTTAGTGGTCAATAAACAGGCACAGTATACATTTTGACAAAATCATAGGTATCGGTCGTATTTACTGCATTATCGTACAGGCCGCCAATTATTGACCAGAACTACACACATCACACACACACACTCATCATACACATCACACACACACATACTATTCTTCCTTTCTATGACAAAGTTCCATCACAATACGCCCTGGAGTATTAACATTCATTTGAGTGGTGCAACTCTTCGCAAAAGTAAATAATTTATAATATGAAAAATCATCGTAATCGTGCGGGTTAATATGCTCTTGACCTTAATCATCCAAAAAACTTCCTGGCAGTGTGTTGTCCCCACAAGTCACAAGCACAGTGTAGCCACTCCTTCCTAGCAAAGGACAAACAAAAAATTTTTTTTTTTTTTCCCCTTAGTCTTTTGCTTTTCGGTATTGCATCAAATGACATTTAGTAGTATTTAAATTACTCAATTCTCCTATTGTTTTTGCAAATTTTTGTGCTCTCATCTTTTCCTTGTCTCGTGGTGATTAGACCCGTATGATTTGTCAGAATTGAAGTTGTGTGTGGCAGAATGATTTTGATAGTTGAGTTTCTTTGTTCGTGGATTGGCACTTATTTTACAAAGTTATCTCATGGTATTTGCCAAATATACTTCATGTAAGTGTAATTTACACAGAAAAACATTATTTTATTTTAAATGTGTTATTGTTTACCAGTTCATTTCTTTTAATGGGTATTGTTTACAGCCAATTTTTGTAATTTTTTTATATTATCCTCAGAAACCGATTGGCTCATTATGGGCAGAAGGTGAGAAGTAAGTGGCGCTTTGATGAGGACTGCAGCTATGACAGAAACCAGAGTAGCTTGGGATGGTGACAGACAGCACATCAAGCGTGGCCCTGGATTCATCAAACTCTTCAAAACTTTTTTAGACTTTTTTTATTATTATTAATTTTTTTACCACAAGCTAGCTAAGAAATTAATCAGTATTACTGTCAAAGAATTCTATATAGCTATCATGTTATTAAGAAAACATTTGGAATAGCTACATATAGTTTACATAGTATCTATACACTGCATGCTGTGGTAAGACAAACATCATGAATACATAGGGTATACTCCAGCAACATATCTAGTACACATAGTATGGTGTACACCTGGCGTAAGGTATTGCACAGTACTCCAGTAATGCAGTCTTACGAAAGATACACACTGGTGACAGAAGTAAGATAGAGTCACTGGAACATACCATAACAAAAGTGTATGACTTTTATATACACTGGTGTATTATATCCATTGCATGGTGTTGCTCATTATTCACTGTTAATGTTCCACTGTAAATGCATTTATGGAATATTTTGGTGTGTAATAATATACCTGGTATAGCTAACCTGGTAGTTATAATATACATTCGTTTGTATAATAGTATTTGTAACAACTGGTGAACTATGTACGAGCAATTGTCCCATACACCATTTGAGGACTACCATGCAGCAGTTAGCATTAAAACAAATACCAATTTTCTGTATTATTAATGTAATACATGATATTTGGAGGCAAATTATAATAAACAATCTCCGAAGGCAAATAAACTGATTTGTGAACTGTGAACCTGGTCCCAAATTGTTCTCAGTTCAGAAGTTCTACTGTATCAATTTTTGCGCATGTCAAAGAACTCTTGGAATTTCATCTAACCCCAACATCAGTTGGGCAATCACCTCCTACAATGCCATGCCCCCTCCCCCCACTAATTATTGGCCTTTATGGATACAATGTTTGTGTCATTTCTACAACATCATTCAATGAGCCAAATATAGATGACAATAATTATTTTACATTTATAACATGGCCATTGTTTTTAGTCCTGCATGAAGAACCCCAAATCAGATATCCAGAATTTCCCACTCAACAGCACACACATCCTGCAGTGATCCCACACGTAACTGGTTGCCGCTGTACTGGAGTGATCCCAGATGCTGCCACTGTCCTGGTGCGACCTATCAATATTTAGACAGCCTCAACTGATGGTGTAACAAAACAAAAAAAAAATTTTGCTGTAGCTCAATAATCTAAAACAATGCAACCATTATTGTAAATTCAACTATAACAAAACAAAAAACAAAAACAAAAAAACAAAAAACAAAAACAACAAAAAACAAAAAACAAACAAAAACAAAAACAAAAAAACAAAACAAAAAAAACAACAAAAAACAAAAAACAAACAAACAAAAAAAACAAAAATAAAATAAATAAAAAACATTAATCATTTCACTGCCATAGATGCCATATGGCGTTCTGAATTTGGTCAGCGGTTCTCTGTATTTAAAAAAATTGATTATCCAATACAACATTCCCACTTTTTGTTATTACGTTGCTCTGACGTAGTACTTCCTGTAATTAAAAAAATCGAAATGATAGTACAGGTGTTCAGTTTTTTTACCACTTAAAAAAATGAGTTGTCTGTCCGCCCAAAATCTTTTATAGTACAAGGTTGAGAAGCTCAGAATCCATCAAATAGAAAACATATAAGCCGTGTACTCTGTCTGAACTCCATAGCAGCTCTGAGGTCATCAGAAATTGAGTTTCAGTTAGTACTGTTGGTAACGGTAAGTCTGAAGTGTTAGCTATTCTTTGTGCGGACTAATAGACTTTTTTTTCCATCATAGTAAACCGTTTAGTCTGAACTTGCCTTTAAAATATATCTCTTGCTGAATGGTCTGTATAGCAAAATAATAAAAAACAAACAAACAAACAAAATGGTCATCATAAACTCGGTGGTGAAAGGGTTAACAACAAACATGGAACCCTAAATACTTGAAATACAACCCCCCCCCCCCCCCCCCCCCCAACACACGCACACAAAAAAAAGAAAGAAAGAAACAAGGCAATTCCTGGATCCATCTTGGTTTATAAAATTCTTTCAGTTTTACTCTCCAGCCCAATTATTTTCATTCGTAGGTATGTTAGTGGGTGTGGTCTGTCATTGGAAAGTTGGGAACTATATTAAGGAGGGAGAGGAGTGTGGGTGGAGAGTGTGTGCCACATTTATATATAACGAAAGTCACTTCAAAATTTGCACTGGCCTGACCTTATTTGATGTCTATTAGAATTTACACTTTCAACAACACACCAGAGTTGGGATGAAATACTCAGAAAGCATTTAATTGTGAATACAAATATTTTATTTTAGAATTGTATTTAATTAGCATTGCAAACACTTTGAAAATATGACAGTGTTATGTGTACAGTAGAACCTCCCTTATCCGACTCCCAAGTTACGGGCACCTCCCTCTACCTGGCAGCTGCTATGTACCTTGTGGTTAGGTAAAGTATCCCAACTAGCAAATTTGACAGCTGCTTTTGGATGGGCAGTTCAGCTGGCAGCACTATTTTGAATGAAGTTCAGCTTGCAGCACTTTTCTAAATATGGCATCCAAGAGAAAGCGAAATGTTGTAACACTTGAAAAGAAACTGGACATTATTGAAGAACTAAAGAAAGGTAAATCACAGAGGTTAGTTGCTGAAATACATAGCATCCCAAAGTCTACAAGATTGCAGATATTTGGAAGAGCAGAGAGAAGATAGTGAAGCATGTATCTTCCAGTGATCACCCAAATTTTGCAAAAAGAAGGTATATAGTGAGAGAGGCTCATTATGACAAACTAGACAGAGCATATAACCTCTAGTTTCTGCAGCAGCGATCTAAAGGTGCTCCCATCTCGGGTCCAATAGTGAAGAGAAAGCATTACAGCTGTTCCATGCTCTTTATCCTGATGATGATTCTGGCTCATTCAAAGCTAGCTGTGGTTGGCTTCAAAAGTTTAACCAACGTCATGGCATAAGAGCACTCTCACTTCAGGGAGAATCATTATCAGCAGACCTTTCAAACATTGAAAGCTTTCGTTCATTTCTTTTCAGTGAAATTGAAAAGGGAAGTTACACCTTGAATCACCTTTTCAATGCAGATGAGACTGTTTTGTGGTGGAAGTTAATGCCTTCTAGGTCTTTGGTTCACTGTGGGGAAAAACAAGCTAAAAACTTTAAAAAATCAAAAGATAGGGTCACTTTGCTTGCATGTGCCAATGCCACTGAAAACTTCAAGCTACCATTGACTTTTATTCATAAAAGTACTAAACTTAGGTGTTTCAAAAGCATTGACATGAGCAAACTTCCAGTCCATTATTTCCCCCAGTCTAAAGCATGGATGAATGCCAACATTTTTGAAAAATGGTTTCATAGCTATTTTGTTCCATTTGTGAAGGACTAATGCAGCCAGGCAGGAATTGAATCCAAAGGTTTGCTTCTTATCAACAATGCACCATCCCATCCGACACTTGAGAAGCTCAAATCCAGTGATTTAAAATTTATCACCATCTTTTTGCCTCCAAACACAACATCACTGATACAACCTATGGATCAGGGCATTCTGGAAGGTTTGAAAAGACGTTATAAGAAGCGTCTTCTCCAACATTTGATAATTGGGAATGAATCATCATCATTACCCATTCCAGAGATTGTCAAGAGGCTGACGATCAAAGATGCTATTTTCTGGTCAGCTGAAGCATGGGATGAGGCTGCAGTAGCATCTCTTAGTAATGGTTGGAACAAGCTACTGATAGATAGACAATTTTGGGAGTTCACTAGCATCTACCACTTTAACTTTGGAAGATCCTTCTAGTTCATTGGTAACAGCTACTGCAACTCCTTCAAACAGTGCACAAGCAACTGAGGTAGAAGACTTTGATACACTTTTTAGTGAACTGGGATTCAATGCAGCTAGTCAAGATTGGCTTCATCCTGATGAATGGCTTGCACTG
>WLWD01002351.1_pt1 | contig 41785 bp, 35 predicted proteins | sample 6712731 | NCBI WGS metagenome assembly WLWD01 (sample SAMN12718690, study PRJNA576275) | sponge metagenome | isolation source: marine sponge | host: Mycale hentscheli | place: New Zealand: South Island, Marlborough, Capsize Point | collected 2014-11-01
ATATATATATATTATGTATATATATCTATATAGGTCCAGATGGTATCTCACTATGGTCAGGAGCACTATTGTCCTCTGAGTTTACTACGAGTGTTGGGAGTATCCATGATGGAAGTGTATGAAGAGTCCCGACACAACCCCCGCCCACCTGCTCCACCCACACAGCCCCCACCTCCTGTCACTTTGCCTCCCAGTGAGGGATTCAGCCAAGGTAAGTTATCGGGAAGAGGCTGGGAGTTAGTCAGCTAAAGCCACCATTTGAAGAAAAAAATCCATATATGTACGTAACCTTTTTTTTTTTTTTTTTTTGTGCAATCTGTACATACAGTAGTGGTCAAAATAAAGTTCCCACAGCGGAGCGACTATTCAGAGTAATTTTGAATAAAAGCCGGGGAAACTCCGCTGAGAAAGCCGCTAGTAAATCTTCGTGAGCGGTAAAAGCCGCCTCAAACCTCCGCTAAAAAAGCTGCACCCTCAAACTTTGCCGAAAAAGCCGCACCCTCAAACTCCGCTGAAAGCCCCTCCAAAACTCCGCTGAAAAGGCGCCTCAAACTGGCCGCATGCGCAGTGCAAGTTAGTAAAAAAAATTTTTTTTTTAATTGTTGTTTTAATGAGACTTGAACCTTGCGCGCGCACGTTCATTTACTTCTCCCACCCGCGGGTTTATCGCGAGTTAGCCTCTGCTTTTTTCTCTGCACCGATCGTTCATCATTTTAATATGCTACTACAAGACGCGGTACATTTTTGGATGCTCAGAGAATAAGAAGGTTCAGAACACTCCTGTTACCCCCTTTGTATATTGTAACTTGCTTCATTTTTTTTCCCCTTACTTGGATAGTCTCCAGAGAGAGAGACCTGGGTTTAGCTCCCTTGGAGTTGACTACTGGTTGGTGAAGTAAGTACCTTAATATTTGTATAGCTCCATTCCAATCCTAGGATTTATAATTTAGCTAGCAATGTTAAAAATTCACTGTAGTTGCAATGACAAAACAACAACTAACTTAGAAGGAAATTACAGCATTTTAAAAGAAAAAAAGTAATAGAACAGAAAAAAAAACTACAAAAATTCTAATATTAAGATATTGATATCATTTATGCTTTATTATTCCAGATTGTTTACAGCCGCTATACAAAACAAAGAATTTAGCACCTACATTTATATCAACACCAGAGACCTCCAACAATTTCTAAAATTTTGGAAAAAGAAGGCCATTCCATCTAGGAAAGTCTCCCTTTCCCAGTGGAGTGCAACGCTTCAATATGTCCTCCCCGAATATTGAGTTCTGAGCTAACTTGCATGCCAGTCGACCTATTTTACTTATTTTAATTAAGTGAGGGTTTTTCTTTAGTAGGTCTCCAAGGTGTGGCAGTAGAGGGCATCCAGGAATCAGTAGGAGTAGAGAGAGGTGAAGGAGAAGTTTGAACTGTTGCTGGTAAGGAGGAAGCAGGTGTGGATGATGCAGGTTGAGACAACGAAAGTGTGGTAGTGCTTGCAGAAGATTGATAAAGAGTGGAAGATGTATAGGTGGATGAAGCAGTGAGATTGGAATTATGGGGCACATGAGATAATTGAGTTTGTATAAAAGAAACAGCATTTTTTGTGTAATTAACCTCAGCTTGAATAGTACTTAATGTAGATTGAAGACTTCTAATTTTGTCAGCTTGCTGGTTGACTATGCTTCTTAGCTCACAGACTTCCAGTTCAAGTGTGAGCGGATCTATTAAAAAATAATCTAGTTTAGCAAGGGTTTATAAATGTATAGTTACATACCGGTTTCACTGACTTCACTGCCTGCATCTAGTCTGATGTCTAATGTAGTTTAAAAAAATCATGCAGTTCGTTTTTTGCTATTACATCTATATAAGACTCACTATCTGCACTTAATTGAGAGATGGTGTCTCGAATACTTCTATCATCTGCAATGAATTATCTCATTAGCAGATAATTAAATAATTCAATATTTTACCAATTTCTGAGAGCACAGTCACGGTGTCAAAGGGTGCAAACTCTTGTACTTCTGTGAAAATAAGAATAATAAAATACGTGTTTTCCTTTGTTTAATTGTAGCTTAATTTACCAGTGTTTGATGAGCAAGGCAAACTCCACATGGGGGGCACTTCAATTTGATGTTGTGTCACAGCTTCAATGACACCTAATTATTATGGAATTTTAAACAGCCATACTAGTAATTATTATATCGACATACCACATGGTTTTGTCTTTTTTATTTCCTTCACTCTCTTGTCTGAGCCAGCTGGTTGGCTCCTTTCTTTTTTGCTCTCTTAGGAGTATCCTAAACAAAAGAACTCATGAGGAACATGATGCAAGAATGCTCAGGTGTGCTGCATGCAGTAATAGTGGTGGATAGGTTAAACTTGTGGTGGGGATAGATTAGACCAGAAGGTGGGGCTGAATCACCACTCTCACAACTGTTGCCAGACTTTCCATGGTCTTTGTTTTAGTCAAAGAAGTTTTAACAGTTGCCATAAGCTAACAAGAACATATGGTGCATATATGCTTGTAAGGTTTACATTATTCGTTAATTTTTCTAAGAGTTTGGATCACTTTCAGGCATCAAGCAGCCGAGAATAATTAAACTTCCCCCGGTTGGGCTGGATTTTAGGGATAGAGGAATACCACATAGAGTGCAAATTATTGAGCTGGATGAAAGCTCATGAGACAGAAACTTGGAAGATAATATGTGGGTTCAGCCCAGCAGCACATGAGATATATATTTTTAACCTTTGTGTTGTGTTCACTTATAACAGTATTAATACTGGTATGCTAACAACTGAGATATCTGTACAGCACATAACCCCTGATTTACAGTTTAGAGAAGAGAGCAGAATATGTGACTTGTGATGGAGCAGATAACAGATAATGATAATAGGCAGATATTGAACCACACTTCAACTCAGCACATCCACACATGTGATGTACATATCTGTGTTAGTATGTAGTTACATGTTGACTGAACTCACTTAACTCTGCCACTAAAACCACATCCACTTAAGTTACATTTCCTAATATGGGCATAGGCACTCAACACATATACACTACAGCACTAATTGCCAAGTTATTGCAGAGAGTAACTTCTCATGCCTACTATACTACTAGTCATGTGCAATTAGGATATTGTAAGATCAACCATAGTTGTTACATTTGATGACACCAGGTATTTCTACAATTTCGCATAGTGAATTACCTGTATTTCAGTCGATAAGGCTGCAACAGCAGTACTTTCCGAACCTGTATATATTGTCATTAAAATTATAATCCAGTATTTTGCCAACAAAGATGTCTGTACCAATAGTTAATGGTGTATCACTCCCTCTCGGCCTTTTTTTCGCAACCTAAGAATGTTAATATTAATAATTCAGTAACTCTTGTTGTTTTTAAAATTAAATTTACCGAAACAACATTTTGACTAGTGTCTGTGTGGAGAATCTCGCCTGGTGAATTTAGCTCAGCGTCATCAGCTAAGCTATTCATCTCCGATTCTGTGCCTGAATAAACGTGGTATTTAAAAATTATATATATGACCTGACACACTTATAGTACACTGTATATGTGTGGTAACTAGGAGGCCACTTAGAAATTTTAAAGGTGCTATGGTTCATAATTCAATGCATGTATCTAACAGCCAAGAATTATAAATTGTGAATTATAAATTGTATTGGCCTGGAGCTGTCCGCACGACAAAGATGTTGGAATTGGATGTGTACAATGTAGACCAGCCTTAGAAACTACAGGTTTATAAAAACCTGAGAAACAATTTTATTATCATGGCCTCATATTACAGTGGATGCGGAATTGCACTGGAGGGGTTGTGTCCATTATTTAAAAAAAATTGTTATCAAAAATTAATTTATTCATCTATAAATTATGAAATATTTACCAACTCCTAAAATCTCTCCCTCATGTATGTGGCGTCTGATTTTTATGCTGCATTTATCACCCTTCTTGTCTCCAGTAATTAGTTGACTTCTAGGCAATACTGTGAATGAGTCTTCCTCTGACCAGTTTTTAATAAAATTATACTACCAAACTAATCATTTGTAAAGCTATTTATTGTTTAATTTATTTAATTTGCAAAAAAAAAAAAAAAAATCAAAGAGCTGTGAAACTTCCACTTCAGCTATGCACTTACAGAATAAGAAGGAATGGAAACTTCAGAAAAAGAAATAGTTGAGAACTTGAAGCTGACAAGCACGCACACTAACTACAACCGTTTTTGGTTCAAGTTAATTCGTGTGGTGAAAAAACTCCCGACTTTATAATCTGGCGCGAGTTTCCCGCGCCGAGCAAAACAAGCTTAACAGCAAGAAAGCAGCGCATTCAGAATGGAAAAGATGTTCCTCCACACGATAAACCAGTCACCCTGCTCGGAAGAAGCGTTCAGGCAAGACGGACTGCATATCGAAAGCTAGTCGCAGTCGTTGAAAACAGAATAAGTCGAGCGGTCCGATTTTTTCTCCGCAAAACTGGAGTAAAACAGTTCTTTAAAGCTCGAGCATGGGGTGGAGTAACTTTGCAGTCGCCTTGCTCGGAAGAAATGTTGAGATAAGACGAACTACTTTCCCAAAACAGTTGGCAGCCGTCGAAAACAAGGAATCGAGCGGTCCGATTTTTTTCTCCACAAAAGTGGGTGGGTCCACAATTAACAACGCTCTCCCGCGCATAAGCTTTGCGATTCTGCGCGGGCGTGCGATAAACGACTTCATTGCTTAGTGGCTTTTTTTTTGCGGCTTTTTTAGTGGCTTTTTCAGCGACTTGATTTAGCGGCTTTTTCAGCGATTTAATTTAACGGCTTTTCAAACGTACCTGCTTATCTGCGGCTTTGTCACTCCCCTGTGGGAACTTTATTTTGACCCCTACTGTAGTTCAAGCCCCACTCTGGCAATTTTCCATTTGGTTTTTTCTTCCTCTGCCTCCCACTGCCCCATCAGTCAACCCTGCTGTGATTGGATGCCTGGCATTTGCTGGGGTGCAAATTCAAGGTAATGAAACAGTGTTGGTGCCCACATCACTAGTTTATTTGTTACAATAGAATGAACTACTACCAGACTCCCCCAAATTTATACCTGAATTTCCCTATAAATACATAAAAAATGTTTACTTGGAAACTCTGGTGTGTACAGGTGCTTATGTGTGTCAGTGTGTGTTTGTGTGTGTGTATTGCAAGAGTCTGGACACGTGTACATACATGAGTGTTTGTGTGGTCCCTCATCTGAAATTACATGGGTGAGATCAACCAAGATGTAGTTGTGGTTATGTGACTTATGTGATGATGTTTGTTGTGTGTTCATGATTGCCTTGGTTGGCAGTCATCAGCTATTCTTGGTGAGGGACTATTACCTCAGAGCAGTCTCTCTTGTGTTTTAATTTTGTTGTTCATTGGTGGGTTATTTGTGGGGTCATTCTAAACTTGTAGATTTACTTGATTTCAATTGTGAAATTCTGAAGAAAAAAAAAAAGAAGTACACAAAACTTTTTATAGTATTGAGAACAATTCAAAAACCAACTATTCGAAGTTGGAAATGGGGCTCAAATAGTTTGTCCATCTGCAGTAGAGAAGTAGCAGTCATGCACCATAACAACCAAAGCAGTGTGTAATGCTGCCATTGTGTGTATGTATGTGGCACGAGGCAGGCAAGATGTGCTGCGTTTGTGTGTATGCTGGAAACAGTATGGTTAATACAAACTGGAAATTGTGTTGGTATTATTCACAATTTCAAGAACTCATTGTGGAGACACATGAATGTGTGTAAACATTGCATTATGACAGCTATTGTTGTTGTTGGCTATGATCTGTTGGTGCACTTCTAATCTTCATGTCATCAGTGTACACATCTTAGACTGAGGTGGGTACACGGATACATGGATGATTTCATCTTAGAGATGTTAACTAAAAGAGGTTTCACTTTGTGTAAATTTCACTACAGTATCCGAACACCTCATGCAATTTTAGAACTCAAGTAATACTATATCTTGTGCCTAATGAATATAACATCACGGATCAATGAAATGAAAACAATAGTACTGTCTAAATTCCTGGTATATTTACATAATTATGCTTATGTGTTATACCTTCATCTATCTATCACAATAATAGTGCTGTAAAACTAAAATAATACTTCATTAATTTATAGATTACATGCTTGGATAAGGAGCATGACAGCCAATTAAAATTTGAATAAATGGGTCTATAATTGCCTTGAAATTGCATTTCTTTAAAAGAGTACATGATCATATTTTTTCAACTCTCTGGATACCCTGACGCAAAGTGTGTGGGTTACTTCGTTAGGTTAGGGGAGAGAAATGGAGAGTGGGAGCACGACTTTATCTAAGTTAGTGAGCCTGCCCTAGTTCTCAGAAATTGTAGCGGATTGGCAGCGCTTTTGCTAGTTCATCTCGGAACTCATCCTCATCGACAGGCAGTCCGGTAACTTGATGAGGCGTAGTGGCTATGTAAGGAACTAAGGTAGGGCTTGTAGTGCTGGTAGCACCAACTTGGATGGATCATTCCAGTACCTGTAATTCAAATATGATAAAAACAGTTCAAAGCATGAAAAAAAATTTTCATGCTTCTGGAGCTATTTTCATCCATTTTGATGTGTGAACGCCATATTTCGAAGTCTACTTGATATTTTTAGCAATCGTCATAAATTTTATTGCCCTTCCACTAAAATTGGAAGAACATGCACGGGTTTAATTTTGCATCAATCGATGAAAATGATGCCAGCGTTTTCAGGAACTTGCTAGTGATTTACAGTTTGATGACAGAAGTAAAATAAGTAAGCATTGTTATTTTATTATTAATAAAATAGAAATGAATGCAGAAATTATGTCAGTGAATAGTCAATTGCTGATTTCAGAGAAGGCACACTGTGAATAGAATGATATCTGCTAGATATGTGAATTCAAGAATATGCAATTTACAAGTTTCTTTATTATTTTATTTATTTTTTATTTTTTATTAATGTCCATAAGGCTCCAGTGCATGCACACCAAATCTTTGCCTTCATTGTCACATACAAATTTAGTCCAGCCCATGTGAGCTATGGTGTCATGGGGACTTCCAACAAACCACTGAAACGAATGATAAAAATTGTCAGCGAACTTGGTAAACTCACTAAAAGCATTGGTGCACACACGTGCACTTGATCACACACACGTCTCATGCACCACATCACACAAAACACTGCTTAGCACGTGGCGCGCGGTTGATGCACGCATACGGCGTGTAATTAACGTTAGATTTCCCACCGCGCACTGGGCTTGTTCTTTACGTTTGGGAATAAGAAATCTCTCGGTGTCGCGTCGGTCGGTGTGAGCGTGGTGTGTGTTAGAGAGAGCGAGAGGGCGAAGATAGATAATGGGAATCCTTCAAACTATATTTGTCAAGGAAACTTTTATAGTGTTCATTCATTCCTTGTGTAGATACTATTTCCCTTTGTCAGTAAGGTAATACGTTTGTCTGAGTTGGGATTAAGATATACAATTCAGTGTACATGTTGTGGACACATTAGTCTACCAGGTAGTTTGCAGCTGATTTATTAATTGTTAATACAATGGCTAGCCACTGATAACTGTTCTCAAGGTGTACTATGACCGCACAATGTGGTCTATGATGGAGGCACTACAAATACCAACCGAGTTCACTAATATAGGTACGCAAAGAATATACATGAATTCCACTCAGAGAGTAAGAAGCACAACCGGCGTCACCAACAACATCAAGCTTGCTCTGGCATCAGGTAAGGATGCCCTCTTGGTCCACTCCTCTTCAACCTATATAGTTCTAGAAGGAGTCCTACCACATGCAGAGAACAGAGAACATATTATTATGAGTATGAGTTTAACGACAGAACTACAGTGAAGATACTGGCATGTGCAGACAGATATGTGTGATTGGAAGAAGTAAAGAAGAGATTGGAGGATGATCAGTTTGATATACAACTACAGGAATGGGCAGCCTCAACAATCCAGTGGAGTGTGGAAGCCTTTCAGTTGAAGAGTTCAACCTCAGTCTGGACCAGACTAGCCTGGAGAGACAGCTACAAGTACCTAGGAGTTCAGAGGGGCAGGACAATGTAGAGATCTCCAAAGGAGTTGGCAAACACTATCATAACAGAAGTGGATGAGATGTCCTAATCAGATCTAGCAGATTGGCAAAAACTGGATGCTTTGAACACCTTTGTGATAGCAAAAGCCTCTTACGATGTCAGCACCTCTGTTGTAGATAGAGGCTGGTAACAGAAAGTTGGTGGAAGTGTTCAGGGAGCATTAAAGGAAAATACAAGAAGAGCAGCAAGCGATTTCCTGTACATCTCAAAACATCATGGAGGACTGGGCCTGACAAGTATGGAAGACATGCTGGATAATTACAGAGTGAACAAGCTAGTCAGAAGTGTATCAAACCTAGACAAGTAAGATCAATGACATCGCATGGGACCAACTAAAAGTATTTTTTTAACAAAAACTAAAAAATATAGTTAACAATTTCAGTGACATCCTGAAAGAAGACGGATGACCATGGTAGTCCCAGGAAGCAAAACCCTTTACCTGTAATTGTTTCTTTGTAGCACCTGAGTAAATTTTTTGGCTAAGGCAAACTGTTGGACAGCAGTCTGCGGTTGATCATCGACTATCTAGCCTAAGCCCCAACAAAAACTAATATGGAAGTTAGTAAATTTGGAAAACTAATACTAAAACTAGAATTGAAATTAGTACATTGGAAAAACCAAACTAAAGCTAAACTTGTAGTCTTTATTAGTGAGAAACTAAAATGTGCCACCCACACAACAAATGTTGAGTAATTAGTTATGTCAGTAATTTCTTTTTGTACATTCTTTTTAAAACCTATAAGCCACTTAATTGCTTGGAGACTGCCACTGCTCTCCACTATGATGATCCTTATAGATGTTGACTCTCCCTAGTTGTCATTCTTACAATGAAGAAGCCTCAGAGAGGTGTGGTCAAATGAATTAGGTAAGGTGACAAGAATGAAATTTGTCCTCCGTGGTTATGGTTTGCATGATCAAAAGAATCAAATTGGAATTTTATAGAATGGTAAATCAAAAGGACTAAAAATAATTGGTACCCTAACCAAAGATTGTTAGCCATCTTCAAGGAAGGGAAAATGGCATTAGAGACCAAAAATACAAAAAAAAAAAAAAACAGTTTTGTGGTTGTTGTTCTACTCAAGATACAAATTTTAGTTATTATTGCAGTCTTGAAAATTTAATTAGGGTGGGTATTATTAAGAAAAAAACTTAATTCAGTTACAATAAAAGGCAGAATGCTATCTCCATTTTGCTTGTCTGCAATGTATTTTGGACATTTTATCACCCCTTAACTTCTTAAAGTGTCTAGTAATATAATTTTGTTCTTATAATGTCCATACTGACTCGGTGATCTATTTAATTTTGACTTCTAAATACTCATAATCCAAAGCAGGAGGGGGTGAGTGTAGGGGGCTAAAGCACCCCCTTCTCTCCCCCCCCCCCCCCCCCCCCCCCTTCAAATAAACCGGCACATGAAAGCCTATAATTATGGGTACACTCACATATGTAGCGTTGCTATAATACTTTGGATGCTACCATGTGGCTGGTAGTTTCCCCAAGAATTTTCATTTAATTTCTGTTTGTATGTTACCTAGTGATAGAGAAGATGCATTCATGCTGCACATTCAGCAAGACAGCCATGGTTATGCTGGAAAACAATTACCATTCCTATAGGGAGAAAATTTTGAAGTTTTGGTAAGCCCAAAGCTGAAATGATGATATTTTTTGCAAATTTTCATGCCTTTTTCACATATTGCGTTCTTTATTGTTAAGATATTTCTATAGCTACTGTTAAATCTGCAATTGTGTGTATATTCATTGTTCTATTTAATGTTATAGAACTTGCAGTTGAAGTACAGTCAGACGTCATCCCTTTGCACTGTATGTCTTATATAATGCAACAGTAATCAAATAGTGGAGTGTGAGGGACGTGTGTGGGTGGAGTGTTGAGGGACGTGGGTGTGGAGTGTGAAGGACATGTGTGTGGGTGGAGTGTTGAGGGACGTGGGTGTGGAGTGTTGAGGGACATGTGTGTGGGTGGAGTGTTGAGGGACGTGTGTGTGGGTGGAATGTTGAGGGACGTGTGTGTGGGTGGAGTGTTGAGGGGACATGTGTGTGTGGGTGAAGTGTTGAAGGACATGCTAATGGGTAATGCGATATCCTGTATAGCTTCATGTAAGAAATTTTATTCTAGTGTGACAAGCTTGCCATTGGAGTGTACCCTATAGTTTAGCTAACTGTATGAGAAAACTTAATAAACATAGGGCTGCACAAGTACTGTGATAATTGTTGTACATATTTATGATAGAATTTTGCTATGCTCATGTGGACAGTTAGGTAAAGGATCATTACATCTGCAAGTGAAATGATACATAATTATATTGATGTCGCCAATACCTGGTAGTTCAGCATGTTATATATAATACATGTGTATTGATAGAGTGTGAAATACTGTGTGGGTGGGAGAGTGTGGCGTATGTGTGAGAAGTATGTAGTGTGTGGCTGGAAAGTGTGAACTGTTTAAAAACCTTGTTTTAGCGGTGTATCGTGTGGTGGCATTGTATATGTGAGTAGGTAGCCATGTCTGAGGCTTGTATGGTATATGTGTATGGGCGGAGTGTGAGATTTATGTGGGTGATTAGAGGTGAGAGTGTGTGTCAGGGATGGGTTCAAGCACTTACTACAGTGCTTGAAGCTTAAACAGTGATTGGAATTAAACGTACATATCAGGTGACATTGCATAGGCACATAGGTTCATGTGAATGGGTGGAGTTTGAATTAGGGCTACATGTATGGGTGGAGTATGGGGCACTGTATTCTGTCCAGATGAATGATGCAGTAGAAAGTGTTATACTACAAATAGAGGTTGTACAGAAAATGGGACTTGCACATTGGATAGGTTTTGGTAAAAACAAAAAAAAGATAAAGAAAGGAAAAGAAAATTTGGGCAGAAGTGCTTTTCTATATTGCAAGAATCTGCAATAGAAATATCCTCAGTTTTCTAGTGCATTCAATTTAGACTTTTGCTTAATCCTCATGAGTTGATTATGAGATACCTTAATTGCGTTCATGAGTGCATTGATCATTTACTGCATTTATGGTCACACCAACTCAACTTCAACAGACTATAGTGTGGATGTGTGGGAGTGAGAGTAATGTATGTGGGTGAAGTGTGAGACAGGTGTGTAGGTAAAGTGTGAGACATGTGTAGGTGGAGTAAGAAACATGTGCGTTGGATTGTGGGGCATGTGTGGGTGGAGTATGAGCTGTGTGTGTAAGGTGGAGTGTGAGATACTAGTGTGGGTGGAGTATAAGGAGTGAGGGTGTGGTAGATTGTCTGTGGGTTGAGTGTATTCTACCCTGTAGGGCCTTCCCGCCTTTTAAGTATCTCAAGCTTTTATTTATCGCCTGCTTCATAACTACTAGTAAATAAGGGTTATCAAAGGTGTTAGTACAGCTACATTATGGGTGTACAATTGAACAACCGGTAAGGAGTCATTATAAGATAAAGTGTATTGATTGTTGAGGAGATTGTGTATTGCTGATTGGTAAGGCATCATCCACAATGGCAATACTTAAATAGTGCAGCAGTGTATTGATTGTTGATAAGGAGTAAATATTGTGTATTGCTGATTGGCAAGGAGTCATTAACAATGCCAATAACATCACGAAGCATGTGACTTCAAAGCATCACTTGGAAATGGCCAAATCAGCTTCTTCCTCGAAATCTATTTGCAGCTATTATAAGCCTTCTGAGAGTCAGAGTGTTATAGAAGCTGAAAGTCGCTGGGCATTATTTGTGAGCAAACATAACCTTGCATTTCTCAATAGTGATCATGCAACACAGTTGTTTACTACGATTTTCAAGGACTCGGAAATTGCAAAGAAGTTTTCTTGTGCTCGTACAAAATGTGCAGCAATTATTACAGATGCTCTTGCTCCTTATTTTACATCAAAATTAATAAAAAAATCTTTCTAATCCTTTTTCTATAATGATTGATGAGTCTAATGATAAAACAGACAAATCATGTATAATCCTAGTAAGAGTATTTGATTCAGAAGTAGGTGACATTCGGACAAGATTTTTAGATTGCCAATTGTAAACATTGGTACGGCTAATAATCTCTTTAGTGCTTTGAAAGAGTCGTTACATAAATTTGGCCTCACCTTTAGTAGAGCTGTTTCTTTCCATTCCAGCTTTAACCACAAGATCTGCCAGATGACAGATACATCCAACATCATGCAAAAATGGCTTTTTTACACCAGATCTTGCTCCATCACGTTTGTGGTTTCTGACATGAAAGAAACAGCTCTACTAAAGGTGAGGCCAAATTGGCAGCATATAACTTAACTAATCTATTCATATTAAAATACCACTTGTCAGCTCTATGTTGAAATAAATAGATTAGTTAAGTTATATGCTGCCAATTTGTTAACCTCAGCTTCCATTCAAGCTTCAGGAACAAATTTAAAAAATCTGAAATTTGATAGCCAGTTAGAAAATGAGCATTTAGGCATTGGTACAGAAACATGGGCTGCTATATCTGTATTTGAACAGAACATAATACTAAGCCATTTTTTGAAGCAGTAAGAAAGTTTTATGTCACATCTATTAAAAAGATGATTCAAAATTTCCTTTCGGTGATAGTCTTTTTCGTGACTTAGAAATTTTATTGCCTACCAAGTTGACATCTACAACAACTATAAGTATTGCCGGGAAGAATGTTTGGACTACACTCTTTCATCAGCTGATCTTCCTACACCAGACATGTACACAACAGCTGATGGTATTGAAAGGCCACAGATAGGAAGATACTGGAGAAAGGTTAGTCAACTATTGACTCTAGATCGTCAGCTAAGATTTCCTTTACTGTACAAGCTAATGATAGGACTCATGACAATTCCAGCCACCAATGCTGATGCAGACACTGTAAAAACCGGGGTGTTTAGTTACACCCTAAGTGGGGTGTACAGGAACACTTTTGTGCATTGGGGTGTATTGTTACACTCATAGGGTGTGCTGTTACACTCACACTGCGAAACACTCTATGATCATACCAAAAAGAGTGTATTATTATCAGGAATAATAGGTAACACCCTTTCAGGAATACTTTTTTACATACCAACATTTTATAATGAACCTGTTGACTTATAATAACTTCCCATTATTTTGTTGTTGGTTTTTTTTTATTTGTTGCTTTACTTTCCATTGCAGCAATAAAGGCAAGCTGGTATAACATGGAGCTTTGGATGAAGAACATAAATATTCATACTCGTTAACTGTTGTACTGTGCCAAGTATATTTTATTCATTTGATCACATAAACTGAGAGTCATTTTAAAAAATCTGCAATTTGATAGCCTCTCACCACACTCCACCGCTCAGTTTTGAGTTATATGGTTTTGGGCCATGTTTATAAATGATATGAGTACTTGTCATGATATTTGCAGAAAACATTATTTTTCCACCAGTTACACTTTAAACATGGAGTCCATGCATTGGGCAAGTGTAATCTGTTCCATACTTGTTTGGAAATAGAGTTGGTGAGATAGGTGGCACAACTGGTAAACACTGAATTCGCAAACATGAGACTCAATATCCATGTTTAGGTTTAGCCTCCAGAAGTAGCCATGAACTGGGCTTTTCATCCTGGAAACGACAATGTGAGGATTGTAAGGAAAGCAGTTGTGGTCGATCTGAAGAATAATCAATTATGATCCCCACAAGACAGGAACACTGAGTTCCAGCTGGCTTAATAAATAATTATGTGATTGAAACCTTCTATTTAACGTAATGTCCAGCCATCCTGACATTACAAATTTCTTGACTCTTGCTGAGGATGATCATTTTGTCCAATCCTTCGCACCTTAGCAGAAATGGGTGTAATGTTCAAGTAATATGGTGTAATTCCCTTCAGTTCACTTATTTCTTCAACCAGTCCCAACCTAATAAACTATGGTCTCTCCTTCTTATTGGAGTTGTTCTGCTGTCCTACTGTAACCCTGACTTTTATTCAATTATGCTATAAATTCAAAAACCTCACATCTTAAATTGTTAAAAGAATCTTTTGTCATTCATTATCGAAGAAAAAAAAAGGAAAGAAAGTATACAGGATTAAAAATGGGACAATAATCGAGTTGATACCAAAAAATACAGGAATCATCTGAACTAAAATAGGCAACACATGCATGACAGAAACACAAGAATGTATAAAACGTAATAACGTCTGCCTCAGTTCTGGACAGTCACATTGTAATGCTAATTATTATGTGAGTGAATATTAGCATATAACATTGTTAGGAATACAGTAAAGCCAACATTGTTCCATAAGTTGCCATGACTATTTAGCGTGCCAGGATTTCTTTGACATTTTATAGTCTTTCATCAAAAAAAAAAGTAGATGAGGGAGGAGGAGAGAGGAAGAAGACTGAGTGGCTTAATCCCCACCCCCTACATTTTATAGTAAGTTCTAGATTAAAAAACAACAATAAGAAACAAAAACAAAAAATTACAACACATGCAGAAATAAACTAACAAAGGTGCCACAAGGCCTATTTATTGAAAGTGGCTGCTAATACCAGCTTCTAGACTTAGAATATGACAGATGTATTTTTATTAGACTGCGAATCATTTTTTTTTGTTAGCTGTTTGGTTCTACAGCCTTGTAGCTAAATCTACTGTTGCTTTGAATAAACAATAACCACTAAAATAATTATTATTAATGATCAGCCAGATGTGATAAATTAACAGTACAGTATTATTGAGATTGGTCAAATGGTGACACAATCCAATGTTTTTATTCAAGAGTAGACATGGAAACTGTAGGATGCAGATACTGACCAGCATAAAGATCCTGATTCAAAACAAGCTTGAGTCTTCATGCTGGTAATAGTATCTATATCCACTTCTTTATCAAGCTGACTGGCATCATTCAGTGGTTGTTGTTGGTTTTGAACACCAATAGATTTTGACAGTGCTGGGGAAAATATAGCTAACTAGCAAATCTGTCACAAAAATGAATAATACTATCTAATGAACGTATGATGTTGTGATTTTTTTCGCGGTTTACATGAACTCCATGACCAGATGGAAACTGACTACATGCATGCACCTATAATACCTCTACAAATTGTTTACAGTCAGTTCAGCAATGAACCAGAACCCTTTAGGCCACTATGTATTTTATTTACATCAGCAAAGTACCACTAGTCACAGAAATTATTCAAAGCAACTTATCTATCATGACTATTACATTAGTTCACTGTTATTGTGTGCAATCTGCATGCATTGCACTCACAAGGAAATCGTTTATCACAGGTAAAATGCCCTTTCTAAAGACAAAATATTTCTAAGGCTACATACAGCAGGGGTCAAAATACATTCTTGCTAATTATTCTCACTGATGTGAAGAGAATTTTTTACTTGTAATTAACTTAATTTATAAAAGGATGGTGGACTAGGCCAAACTTCCGTCCCAACCAAAATTCTCTAGATGAAACCCTGTACAGAAATGATACTGTACCCACTATAACTGGCTAAGTTATGGACCTCAAATCACTCGTAAATTGTTGTGGGGCAGCAAATGAAGACATAAAAATATTAGATCCGTAATGGCTGAGCAAAGAAGTGTGCGCAGACTACACAGTCATTGGGTGTAATCTCTGTTGTAAGGTTTTCCTGCACATCATGTATACACACAGTCCTATCTGCTATGCTTGCAGTCTTGGATGATAGAAATCCTGCATATAAACTCAGATGGATAAAGGAGAATTAAAAATAGACAAGTAATTTGATATTCCTGATATCTTGCCCAAACACTGACTTCCCTAACATGCTAGTCAAACCACAGACAATTTTCCTATGTGAAACATAGAGCGTAAGAAATGTTCCACTACAGTCAAGTCACAGTGAAGCGATACAACTATCTTCTTGAGTTAATAGTTTTTTAGTAACATCTTCCAAGTGATAAGGTATGCTTCCATTCTACAAGGGCCGACTTCACCAGTTTAGTTTCAACACACACCTGTCCCTGTTGATAACTCTCCTTAAACAACAAACAAACTAACCTATGTCAAGTGTCACTTGTTAACACTGTAATTCATTAAACATGTATAGCTATTGTAGCAGGTTTTTTGTCATTGTTTTTTTGCTGAGGTGAAAAACTAGCTGTTTATTATATGGGTTTTTTAATACAACAGTTTATGATAAAATTTCCCAGGCAGAGGCGTAGGAAACGAATTAAAGGTAAAGAGGTTTTGTCTATGTAATATCCTGATTCAAAAATGAATTAATCTTATTATATCAATATAATTTGTACTGTAAGTAAAAAAATAGTTGCATGAAATTACAATGAAGTTGTAATTGTTGATAATCCATTTTTTTACCTTAAAGCTAGGACAATCCACACCCACCAGCGTCGTACTAGTTAAACCTTTGAACTGACAAAAATTCTGACAGTGTAGCCAATAATGTTTCTTCACTCTTCATCAATCGCTGCATAAAGCTGGTGTCATAAGAAAGTCACCATTACATTGACAGATGATTACAACTTCTGTTTTATCTATTAAGTAAAAGTAGCTATAATGAAAATAATAATTTATATTGCCAAACAATGTACTCTTGTAAGTGAATATTTGATGACCTTTTGTAGATTATTGATACTAGCTATAGGAAAATACGTAAAAAGTCCAACTACATACTAATAAGCATTCAAAGAGGTAGGTGCTTGGTATTACAAAATGGGTCCATAGAGTTTCTGTGAGGGTTTTGCTTTAGAGACTCATATAATAATGGCTTGCTTTCTACTTGCACAAAAGCTTTACTAACTCAAATTTCCTTATCCCTCTTTGTAGTAGCTACGTGGACAGAGAGCTTTGACCTGCTTATGAATAAGTGATGATACAAAGGACATAAATATATTTATTTAGAACCCGTTGCTATATTGTTACTTGGTGTACTAACTTGGTAAGTGTGCACTATTTTTTGCCTTTAGGTATATAAACTGTGCATACTAACCACCCTTGGGGTATTGCTATTTTTGAGTTTTAGTTTAATAGAATAAAGCTGTGTGAGGCCTGGATATGATATGTGAGGGTCTACTACCCTCTCATATCCGACCTATAGGGACCAGCCCTAGTTCTGACAACTCTCTCCTGACAACTCTCCTGCTGACCGCTCATACCTCATACCAGGAATTTACCATAGCTAGCTGCTTAACTGTTTACCACAGAGCAGAGCAGCCCAGGGTAGAGTTAGATCTGGAGATAACAGCTGGCAGCTACAATGCTAAAGTAAACCTGTTGGGTGTGCTTCAATTGAATTTTAATTGAATTTTAATTTTGGGCCGGAAATTGGAAATTCGCTTGACACCTTGAAAATGCTGATAAACCAAGTTGCTAGTGGAAACTGTGGGCTGGCTTTGGGTAAACGGGTTCTAAAATAGTTAGAGCATGCGCTCAGGTACTGGTGGTTTTAGTGCACAAAGCCCTCGTGGTTTTAGTGCACAAAGCCCTCGGGCCCTACGGCCCTTGGGCTTCAGTGCACTAAATCCACCAGTACCTAAGCTGGTATGCTCTAACTATTACATAAAAGATAAAAGAAGTAGTTATGAGATTCATATAAAGAGTGTTCATATCTGTAGCTAGAGTAGGCAAACAATGTATCATATGCATCAATTGGCTTTTTCTATTTTAATACTTTCATGAGACCACATTAGTGAATGTAGCCATGCATAGTCAATTACTCTCTTTCTAACACATCATCTTCCTTCCTCCTATAACAGTCATGGCCCAACAAGATGCATAAAACATTTTTTTATGTACAAGTTTCACTGCATCTTGTTATTACAGAGGTAATTACATTATAATTATATAAAATTTTATACAAAATTCAATGTTCTTGTGAAGCCATTTTAATGCTGCTACAAATAGGGTCATAATTGACTAATAAAATATTAGTGAGGAAAATATTGACTGCCTAAGCAGGATCAGCTAGCTACAACCCACGCTCCTTTATCATGCATCCAGAAGTCTCAGTTCCTTTCCAAATTAAGCAGAAAAAAATGTCTTGGTAATTTTCATTCATTTAATACAAATTTCCTCTATTCTACCCATCACTGTTCAGGTCTAGCTACCGGAACAAGTAGAAGTCTTCAGCATACAAGAAACTATGTTTACATCACCTCATCTAATTATATTCATTATCCTTCAAAACCACTATACAATCTGTACCATGTCATTCCATATAATATGCAATGTATGTTGTCTAGAGAAAATTAGTTCACCATAAGTTAACCTAGCAGAAGCAGACCGGGTTACCTTATTGTGGCTTGTTGATTACCATGAGATCTACCATTCTGGCAAAGGCCCGGGTTGCTCGTCTCACACTAGCTGCAAGGCGCGCAAACTTGCTGAAGCTAGGAATTGCTTGTGGCGACTCTGGTCCGATGACCCCGTACCTACCTCCAGCTCAGGAATTTATGACTTTTGAATATGTACCCATTAACTACTTACTAAAAATAGTATTAACATTAGCCAAAAAAAAAATGGAGTAAAATATTAACTGTAGCAAAATGATGAATTATAAAATTGATCAGTGAACTGATTGTATTAAGGTGGGTTAGTTGTTATTCACTTAAGAAAGTTTATGAAGCATCACAGATGTTCTGCAGCCTCGACTGGCAGGTAGGAGCAGAACGAGAGTAGAATAGCACAGGTATCTCAGCACTGGCCAGCTTCCTCCCTCCAAAATCACTTCACTAAAGAAATCCCACACACTCTCAAATCTGGTTGAACTTATTGAATATGTGGGAGATCGAACTGAGAAGGAAGTGGTTGATAATGATATAGTCTGTTCACAATCCATTCACACGTTGTGAGGTAAAGGGTCTACATGTAAATGAATTAGGCAAGATGTATACACAACTGGGAACATATAGCTTAATGTATGAATAGGATTAGAAAGAATGAAATAGAGTATGAATTACATAGTAGTGGTAAAGTGTATGCATCACAATATTCATATGGTATGGATCGAAAGGTCCATGACACCAGAAGTGAATGTATTTGTGCCAACCAGCCACTTATGAAATATGATATAAAGTACAGGTTGGACGATCTACATGGAGAGTGTGGTCACTCATCATGACTGAAGATGCAAATGGATGGAGTCCATGCATTACACGGAAGTTTGGGCTGATTCTGTATAGCTTGGTTCGCTGAAGCACTTTATGTATAGTTGATATCTGGAAATTACACATAAGAATGCTGAACATTCTGAAATTTTCAGAGATACTAATGGTAAGATATAATTTTGCTAGAACCAGAGTATTTATTATATAAGATAATCGAAACTGCAATGCAACAATCAATATGCATATATACATGTGAGTGATTTGTTGATTATATTTGCTCAATTCATATCATTAAATCTAGAATCCAAACCCTTGATAGTGCTTATGAAAAGCAACATAGAAAGAAATTGACAAATTATATTTAATTATAAAGAATCGTATTAAAGCACAACAACAATTATACTCTTTTAATTTGAAAAACAAAACAAAAAAACAGTGGGTATAATGACCTTGCAACATTCTACAGTTCAGCTACTTAGAAAATACACAATAGCTATTCCTAATTATGTTCCTATATTACCTGTACTTATGAGATTTTAACTACCGAATTAATAATAAAACTTCCTATCACAAATAAAACTTACCTCAGTAGTCATCAAATGAGTAATTTGTAGAGTCGTTGATAAATCTTCTACGAAAAAGCAAAGAAACACACTACCAGTATTATAATTGACGCTGAAAATAAGAGCAGAGAAGGCAGCACAGATCGAGGCAATAGTAATAGAGATGTTTGTCTTCTTGAGTTCCAAGGTACACACAATATGATTGGTGGAGTTAGACTAAAATACAATTTGCAGACATTCAATGGATACATAATGTTTTGATTTACGTGCAAAGTCCATCAGAGCTGGCAACTGTAAATGTTAACTCAAATAGTTATTGCTCATCTACTTCAATAATGTCTGAATCGCTTGAGCCTGAGTCACTATATACTGACAAATGAATCTGATTCACTTTCTGAATCGTCAATTGTTAAATCACAATTCTGTCTGCATGCTTCCAGTTTTCTTATACATTCTGAACCAAGTGTATTGCCACTAAGATCCATGCATTTTATCTTGTTATTGGTAATAAGGTCAACTAGAGCTTCTCCTGCATCTGAAGAAATGAAATTGTCTGAGAGATCAATATTCTCCATACTGCAACCCTTCAAGTTAGTCGATAATGCAATAATATCATCTGAATTAAGTAGATTATCACTAAGATTTATAACATTCATTGATTGGTTATTATTAATAAGCTCGGCAAGAACTGCTCCTGCTCCTGGACCTATAATATTGCCTGAAATATCCATCGATTTAACACAACAATTACATATGCCTTTAGTAAGTGCAACAATACCTTCTGAACCAAGGTTCATTATCGTCAAGTAAAATTTTTTGTATACTGGAATTATTATTGATCAGATGAGCTAGATATTGTCCTGCTTCTGGGCCAATGCTGTTACATGAGAGAGATAACTCTTCAAGGCTACAATTTCTTATGCTACGACATAATATTCTGATTCCATCAGAACCAAGTTTATTGGAATCAAAATCAGCATAATGCAGAGACTGGTTGTTGGTGACAAGTTTAGCAAGGATTTCTGCTGCCTCTGGAGCAATTATAAAGCCACATATCATTAATCTCTGTAAATTCATGCACCCAATTCCAGCATATAGTTAACTGATGCTATCAGAACTCAATATATTGGGACTAAGATTTACACCTGAAATATACAGTTCTACAAGTCCACACATTAACTTTAGTCCTGAATAAAAACCACTTGTGATATTCTTAGATCTTTCAATATTTAGGCGATGCAAACACGTATTCTGATTTAGATCCGTAATTTCGCAATCTCCCTCAAGCACACACTCCACAAGTTGAATGAAAGTAATTGTGGTATTGGTACACAGCATACACATAAATGGTCTCACTTCTATAGGAACTGACTTCATTACTACTGTTTCAATAGATGTGTTACATTGTAGACCTTCCATTGCACTAGCAGATTAGTTGATACCTGTACAAATCTTGTATCTCGTGATGTTCATATAGTGCTAAGCTTTTCAATTTATTATTACAAAGTAATATTTTTAATTTAGAAGGATCGCTAGAAGAGTCACTAGGAGAAATTGTGAGAGTTTTAATTGTTTTATTAATTCTAAATCCCACTACTAATGCTTCCATACCATCACAACCTATATTTTTTTTGCCAGATATATCCAATAATTGTAATATTTTACTGTCTTTTAACAAGTTTCCTAGAATCATAAAGCTGGATGATACTAGACCACATTCAATTAATGATATTTCACATATACAGTGATGATTTAAGCTGCTAATCAATTTGTGGATACATTGAGATTCTAAATCACATTCATGAATAGTTACTTCTTTAATACAGCTCATGTCACACTTGGAACTAACAAAACTCACAAACTTAGAGGCACACTGCATGTCAAACATGCAATCTATTATGGTAAACTTTTGAAGCACTGGTAGGCTCTTTGAAAAAACATACTCCATGGCAACAAAGTCCATAGGACTAACTGACTTCTCATATAATTCAAACTCTGATGTTTCTAACACTGTGTTTAAAACTTCATCACAGACAGACTTTAACTGTGATTCAAATGCACACTGATATAAGAAGGTATCACTTTTTGCCTTGTAATCAATAGCTTTTATAAGTATAGTTAATGTTTCTGTAATTACTGTTTGTGTTTTTTTTACAGCACCAAAATAAAACAGCCATACTTGTGTTAGTTCTGCATACTTTTTAATTAATTTTCTCTGCCCAGTGCATGGCAAACTGGCTATATAAACTGCTGCTAAATATTCTTGCAAAGTCAAATGAAGAAAACTGTATATCTTGTGTAGACCACGCCTGTTACTAGCACGCTCGATATTGACAAACCCTAGAAAAAAAGAGTCGTCTGTAATTTCTGAATGACAAGCAGATGAAATTTCTGAATGAGTTACAACTTGCTCTGATTTAATAGTCATTTCATATGCTAATTTACACAATTTCTTAAAGTACTCTTTTTCATTACCTGGTATGCCATCAAATGATCGTATGAGAACTTCTCTAGTTCGACAAAGACTTCGCAAAATCAAGGATTTCGTAAATTCAAAGTATACCTCTGACTCAGTGGTCGGAAAATTCCCTTTAAAGTCTTGGAACAAGTAACATATCATAGCTGCATGTACTGGAAGATAACACATGTGAAGTAAATTAGGATGCAAATCAAAATGAGATGTTATTTCGGATACAATACTATCTGTTGAAGTACTCATTTCAAAGGGATAGTTGCTGATAAAATGAAATATTTGATCATGATTAAAACCAATTACTTCTATGTGCTTAATTAAAACATCAGAGTGTTTTAATCTGCTGCTGGCTACTGGATGTGATGCTACTATAATCATAGCCTCGGGTAAACTGTTCTTATGTGTTAATTGGTAGACTACGGAATCAGTTGCATCCCTCCTCCGATATTCATCTAGGCCATCTAGAACTATACACATACCTTCACCTAGTCTTTTCTTGCATTCTGTAGCAACTCTGCTGCTTACTTCAGAATCACAATAAATAAAGTCTAAAAGATCTGATAAACTATTGTCACTTCCAACTACTTGTAGCAGTCTTAAGGGAACTAGAAAAACTAACTTTGCTCCCTTCAAAGTGCCTTCCTTGACTGCCCAGTCTCTGACTACCTTGTGAACTAGTGTGGTCTTGCCACTACCTGGACGTCCTTCTACTAACACAAGTGATCCACTCTGATACTGACCAAAGACTTTCTCATACTCTATTTTCTCTTTACTCTCTACAATGTCATCTATATTCCCTCGGATGGTGTAGGAATACTTGTTTGATTGCATTTTGGTTTGTTTAATAAGAACAAGGTTGGTAAAAGTGTTGGTAATAACTGGAGGCCAGCTGTCTTTCGGTACTTCTCTCTGGCATGCATACTTCAATAAGAGACTCTTTTTTTTTTGAGGGTATTGTAGGGCACGAACCAGATTATGCGCCCAGGTTTGGACCAGGTAGACTGCCACCAGAGTTCTAGGCGTAGTGAGAAGCTCCACAGTTAAGCGATCTTAACTATTAAAGTTTTAATTAAAAATCACGGCTGGTCTGGAGACCTCACAATAACCAGATGACTATAGAACTGAACAAAAAATATGGTACACGTGTTCATATAGCTAAAACGGGCATGCTCGAGGCAGCCACGTCAAAGTGTCCACGTATATAGAAATGACGTAATTAATTCTAGAAACACTCAATAAACAGTTAGCATGGTGAATGTCTATTGTCTCTTCTTCTCTTGATCTTTCTCTTGTCCTCTCTTCTTTTCTTGTTCTTCCCCTTGTCCTCTCTTCTTGTCTTGCACTTCCACTTGTCCTCTCTTCACTTCCTTCCTGTCTTCCCCATGTCGTAGGGCTGACCCCACATCTCCCCCACCTAAGATTTCGCCTGCAGTCGACGAAGAAGAAATCTGGTCACCCAAGACAGCCTCCGACAAGTCCTCATCCCAGTCTTGACGGCTGAGACCATCTGAGTTTCCATTTGCTCGTCCCGGTCAATAGCGTATATCAATATCTCTGTCCTGGAGCTTTAGCATAAAACGTCTGAGGCGTCTGTTCAAGTGTTTGCTCGACAGGAGGGCAGTACATGGTCTGTGGTCTGTGTACACGATCACCGAAGTTCCATAGAGATAGAAGTCAAAATGGAGAATGGTGGCCACGATTGCTAATGTCTCTAATTCAGTTACAGTGTAGGAATGTTCAGCGCCACGGAGCTGACGACTGAAAAACGCAACTGGGAGTTCTCGTTCATCCCTTATCACGTGCAGGCAACCACCAAGTCCACCACCGGAGGCGTCGGTATACAAAACAAAAACATCACACACACAAGGAACATGTAAGAAATGAGGGTGTCGTCGATGGCAAAGTATGGTAGGCCCATTACTAAGAAACAGTTGAGGTCTTTTCTCGGGTCAGTAGGCTACTATAGGGCTTTTGTTAAGAACTTTGCATCGCTCTCCTCTGCTCTAACTCCGGCAATCTCTCTCTCTGCTCCACGGATGGTCGGGTGGACGGCGGAGATGGACACAGCTTTCAAGTTGTTGCGTGAGTCTTTGTGTAATCGTGTAGTGTTGCACAGCTAGCATGCCACCACCAACCTGATGTCCCAAATATAACATGTATCTCTTTCCAAACTCACACTTAGATCTCTTTATTGTGAGCCCTACTTCTCCAAGCCGCTTAATCACTCTAGTCAAATCCGTTAGGTGTTCCGACCAACTATCACTATAAACAATGACATCATCAATATAATTTGAACACACATCAGACACAGGTTTGAGTACTTCCTCAAGGACAGACTGAAAAATAGCTGGAGCATTCTTGAGTCCGAACGGCATCCTGCAAAACTTAAATTTACCCATGGGGCAAATGAATGAAGTCAAGTCCTCTGAGCCTTCATCCATGCTAATCTGGTGGAAACCCGACACTAGGTCCAGTTTGGATAGCGCACGGGCATTACCAACCCTATCAAGGATTTCGGTAAGGGAGGGTAAATAGTACCTTCTCAATGGAGTAACCTTGTTCAGCTCCCTAAAATCTACGCACAATCGTACTGTACCGTCCTTCTTTCTGACAGGCACAATGGGGCTACACCATTCACTTGAGCTCTCCTTAATGATACCTGCCCAAAGGAGCCTGTTGATCTCCTGGTCCACCGCACCTTTAATCTGCATGGGCACCTGGTGCGGCGGAAGGTTCACCACTTCCGAACCAGCTCTAACTTCAATCCTACAGCTTCCTATAGAGCACAACCCAGGACAATCACTAAAGAACTCGCTGAGTCCCGACAACACCATCTGCAAATCACCTTCACTAAAGCCTTCACATCTCTCATCACACAACACTCCAGCACCTTCCCACATCATGCACATCTCTTTATTTTCCTCAGCAACCACACAAACTGAATTCACAACTTTACCTCTGTCCTTGTACACTTTAGTGTTATTAATGTGTACAATCTTCCCATTCCGGCTACCGTCCCTGCACACCTTATAATTAACTCTTGAAAGTTTCTCAGTAACTGAATATGGGCCTTCCCATGAAGCTTCCAATGCTCCGTGTAAACCAGGTACTCTCAGTAAGACCTTATCACCAACCTCAAGCGTCATTATTGACCATCCTCATTAACTCATTAAAGTCAAGTGGAGTTGATGAACTCAACATACCACCACCCGTAGCCCCTCCTTCATGTGTAGCACCACCATCATGCACAACACTCTCATTAACTACAGGGTTTCTGTCACTATGTCTACTAGAACCTTCAGTACCATATAACTCATCACCTAAAGAATCTCTCTCATCCATAATTTCCTTTCTTATACTATCACGATCTACAACTACTTCCTCACCAGTGGAACCAGATTCTGACTCAAGTCCAATACAGTCAGGCAAAGCAAAACAAGGGAAGCCGGTTTCTTTCTTGCAGGCTCTTGGCAATCTCTCCCTCAATGACATCCACGAACAGCCAAGAGAGAAACGGAGACTTCAACAGCCTACAAACACACACAAAGCAAAAAAATATGACACAAGTAGCGGGTAACACAAGGAAAAATAGCACGAACAACAGCAAAACAACACAACACGAAGCAGTTTTTTTTTTTCGATGACGGATAGGGTCGACAGGAACACCTCATGAGTCGTCGGGGTAGTTGACCAGACGCGAAGCACCGCTGCCACCAATTGTAGGGCACAAACCAGATTATGCGCCCAGGTTTGGACCAGGTAGACTGCCACCAGAGTTCTAGGCGTAGTGAGAAGCTCCACAGTTAAGTGATCTTAACTATTAAAGTTTTAATTAAAAATCACGGCTGGTCTGGAGACCTCACAATAACCAGATGACTATAGAACTGAACAAAAAATACACGTGTTCATATAGCTAAAACGGGCATGCTCGAGGCAGCCACGTCAAAGTGTCCACATATATAGAAATGACGTAATTAATTCTAGAAACACTCAATAAACAGTTAGCATGGTGAATGTCTATTGTCTCTTCTTGTCTTGCACTTCCACTTGTCCTCTCTTCACTTCCTTCCTGTCTTCCCCATGTCGGAGGGCTGACCCGACAGGTATACAATTTTCACTTTCGTTCCCTGACTCTTAAGTTTCTCCTGTCCCCTCTCTACAGCACATGTGTACTGTCCTTCCATTCCCTGATGTGCATGTTTGATGACCAGTATGTCTGTACATGTTCCACAGTAATCCTCGCCATCACTCAGACACTCGCTATCCTTCATCCACTGATAGGACACACCCTCACTTATACTAGCACGCACCTCCAATAATGTGGACTTTCCATCAATTACCTCACAGTCCCCAGAAGCATACTCTATCTTCAAACTCAACTTGGCACGCTTGCGGTGTGGCTTGGTATGTTCACTCTTAGAACTAATAGATATTTCATGTACCCCTACTAAAGGGCCTGTAAGACACTCATTCAAGTTGCTCAGTGTAGGCTGGAGAGCATGCTCGTGGTTTCCCATCACCCACTCACATATCACTTCGTTAAGTTTAAGAATGTTATTGCCTTTGCTTTCACACTCTTTCATTACATTTCTAGGTAAACTTAATGCAATACCTATTTCATTCCATTTATATGCTACTGGAGCTAGCTTTTTCATTAAAAGAGGAATATCTTTAGCTGACAATATATCACAAGTTTGTGATGACCCAGTAAAGGACCTCAACAAAGCACACAATGAATGTAAGTTAAGTTCAGACAATACCTCAATAAATGTAGAGTGCGCTTGGTCCTCGCTCTCAACCTTCTCCCCCACTTGGCGTAGGATGTACCTGGCTATTACTTGAGAGTTCACCCCACCACTGAGTGACGTGATGATTTTGCAAACGTCTTTAGAAATGACTAGACGTTCGCTCAGTTTTTGAGCAAGTCGGATCCAAATCTTTGTGTCGCACAATTCACGGGATAGTATCTTTTCCAACTCTGCGTAGTGTACGCGACAAGATGAGGCCGCGGGTGTAGCCATGATTTCTTGATCTTCTATTAGCAGCGGTAAGTTATAACACTAAAGCTGAATGCATATAAAATCAACTTGGTAACACGCCCATAAACACCTGCCGAGCGAGACGTCACATATATTATATATACCGTACAGTCATGTAAATAAACTCCGCCTTCTAGTTTGGATGCGCATTTATTAGAAATTCGCTGACCACCCGCTTCACGTAATATCCTCGGGAAATTAGCCAGACTTATCTAACTTTTGTCACGGGTATTACCCGGGCCTCAGATGTTGCTGAGTTGGCACAATCTCGTCTCGGGGAGAGGCGGAGCATGTTAGCTATTGTAGGTGGAGTCTATCTACGCACAGATGGTAAGGTGGTATTGGACGACTGCAAGCACTCTGCCCTTGTGGTACTTGATTGCCTGCCATGAATAAAGTGAGGAAGAAGAGGAAGCCAGATACCTTAAAAGTTAACTTTGTGGTTGGAAATAGCGGAAGTCGTGAATTAAACATCCAGCCTGTGACATACCTGTTTAAAAAAGCTACCAATGATGATTCTGGAAGAGCAGGTGGCCATATCTCCAACTCTATTACTGACAGTCTACCTCCACCCCCATTATCCACTACTGCATTTTTTCCATCCGGAGGTGCAGTTACTGCTGATGATGGTGTTCTGAGCTCAGATTCTTGTAGAAGAAGGCATACTGTGAGGAAGGAGAAATCAGCTGAAGCTTGGTCCACTGTTCGCCCACAGATTATTCCTTCTATGATAACGGCATCTGGATTTCCAGCATCAGATACATTATGCATTTTTTGTAAAGCTTCTCCAGTCTCTGTGTGGTGTCCAGACTGTGGCCCGATCGCTTATTTTTGCCTGGTATTACATAATGATGTCTAATGTAGATATTTTATTACTGGAGTTTGTTTTTTTTCTTTTGTTTTTTTCAGGATTGTGCGGTGTCTTTACATAAGGATGTTAATGTTTTTCACTTGCCTTTACAGTGGAAGGTATTATTGGTAACTTTGGGGATACTGAATTGTAATTTATTTTTTAATATAGGAAGAGTTATGCATGTACATTCGATTGAAGCGTACGCCTGTCCTGGAAAGACTCTGTGACTGCTCAAGTCTATATAAGAAAGAGATAACATGTGTTACATTAGATGGTAAGATTTTCATTTTCTTTTTTTTTCTTTTTGATTTTTTTTACTGATCTACTTAATTACAGGATCATTCCACTCCACACTTCTTACTTTTTGTGGGTGTGAGAGTGAGGTACAAACTTTGCTCCGGTATCACTTGTTTCCTGCCACTCCAAAACAGCCACAACTGGCATTTACTTTCCAACTCCTGGATTGGTTTGAAGCCCTGATGCTGGAGTGTCATGTAGCAGCACAAGATTTTGTTTCTGCATTGAATTTTTTTAGTGCCAACAAAGTTCTTGGGGTATGTTAGAAGTAGTTGACCCAATGCTACGTGGTGCCCACAATTTTTAGGGCAAAGTTACGGAATTACATCATTTGGTATACATGAATGCACTCGTATGCAATCTTGCCTTCAAGATCTGTGGTTGTGTCTCTTATTAATAATGCCATAATTCTATAACTTCGCCCAAGAAAATTATGGGCAATTATAAACATAATGTTTGTGTAAACGTCTGGCTTTCAAGACTATTTTAAATGTACTAACTCATACAAATATAAATTTTTGTAGACTAAGATTAGAAATATATACCCGGTTATTATCGATAGCTTTGAAGAATATAGGTGAGTTGTAGGTAATTGATTTTACCTACGAAGTGTGCAATTTTATTTTATTTTTTCAATATAGACAAGCAAAATGTTCATTACATCACTTGAAGACTTTGATTCCAGATAGAGCAAATAATGGATCAAGATGTCCTGCTTGCCCTCAGGTGAGTGTACGATCTCTTTTATTTTAAAATACACATAATTCATGTTTTGCTTTAAATTTATTAGAATGGTTCTGTGTTTCTATCTATTGATGGAAATTTTGGTCTGTGCCGAAAAAAATCTTCAGGTAGTAGTGTCCGTCCTCCCCTTAATAAGGGATCATTTTTTTGTCCTCAAGAAACAGTTGATAACTATGTTTCAAGCTATGGAGTTATTAATGTGTTTAAAAGAAAGGTATGAATTTTTTTTTTTTTTTTTTTTTTAATGCATATATTATGTGTGTGTGTGTGTGTGTATAGGAGTGCAATCAGTTTTTGGCCGGAGATGCACTTCGATCACGGAATCGGTACAAAGGTTTGGATGAGACTGGATTAGTTGGAGTAGTGTGTCGACATGAATTTCCTCTCAAGTTTCTGTCAATTCGTCATGGAGAAAGGTAGGACCTTTCTTCACATTCCAACTATGCTTAAAAATTGCCATGTGTAGGTTCTCATACATTGTCTACATGCTAGAACAACTGCTGGACTTTACCCAGCATTACAAGAAAGTTCACGTACTTTATGATGTGGCCTGTTCCCTCTCTAAGCATCTTGAGGTAAGATTTAAAATTATTAGTATTTTTTTTGTTTCATTTTTATAACAAACAGAATCAAGGGCGACATGATCTTAATCAATTTTTTGAGTTTGCTGTGCCAGTGTTTCATGCGTATGGCCACAAAGTAGACTGTCAAGTAAGAAGTTTTAAATAGGTTTTCCTGATTTATGAATTTCTGTTCTAATTAGCTCAAATACAGTCCACGCCACAAGTCTGGCTTTGGTCTCACTGATGGAGAGGGTGTGGAAAGGTTGTGGTCATATCTGCGAAGGTTTGCAACAATGACCAAGGAAATGAGACCCTCGCACAGAGTTGATGTGTTAGTAGATGCTTTGTTGCATTACTCTGAACACTCAGCTCAAAAGATTGGTGAGCTTTTCTATTTATTAATTTTTTCTGGCATTTAGTCACTGTATTGTGTATATAGTCACGCTGCTACCTTCAAGGATGAGCAAAGCATTACAGCTTCGTGAGAAATGCAAAGTCGAGCTTGATAGAACAATCACACATTCAGAAGGTTAGATTTTTTTGTCTTTTTGTTTCCAAGTACAACTGGATATATCTAGCTAACTAAATAATGAGTACAATCGGAACAACATTATTAAGCAATTCGTTAAAAATAACATTTTTTTAATGTTTTTTTTAAACGTATTGTAGTGAATTTTACTACAGTCGATATTGAAAGCTGGTACCAAGCTGAAATAACGGATTCATCATCTGATTCAGGTATTTGATAATTTAATCTTTCATTGTGTGTGTGCATGCGCACATGTGTTAGGAGCTAGTGAGCGTGTATGTACATGTATACACAATATTAATTAGGAGATTCACAGTTTTGGGAGAAGAAGTATGCAGCTGTTCTGGAGCTCTACTACAAGTTGAATAAGGGCATACCCAATTGCACTTCAGCTAATTTTGAGATATTAATGGCGAAATTAAAACAGTAAGTTTAGGTTAATTAGTGTAAAAAATGGTTATGTTCAATTATTATGTAATTCACCTTCATATTGTTCGAACTAGAATGGATGTTGAATTACGTGTATGGGAAAGAAAGTACGCATTTGAGAGATGGGAAGAAAACTCAATTGTATTTCAGGATGTAAAGAGAATTGTGGAAGAGGAAAAGAGAGCTGGTCTTTTTGATTGTATTCAACTTGTGCTAGAGAGCGATGGTTTTTATTGAACTTAAAGTCAAAGTTTGCTGGTAAGGAAATGGTAGAATTTTTATGAATTTAACTTTAATTATGTAAATTAATGCTATCCTCTTAGATGGTCAATATTTAGCATCCAGGTTGTCGAAGAGTATAACCTCCCAATCTTCATTACTGAAGAAGTTACTAACTAAATACAATAGCCTTCCCTGTGTGAAGCCTGCAGACCATCTGACGTGGGCTCAGGCTACTGACCTTTCTTTGGTGCAGTCTCTGAGGAGTTCCCTGGATAGTGATGCACTTGTACCGAAAAAAGTAAAGTTTGATGCCATCAAGCATCACCATCTACTTCTTCGCTGTGAAGAAGAAGTGCAAATGTTATGTGAAGAGATGAGATCGTGTCTGGCATTTTATGTACAAGATTGGAATGAGATAATAAAAGTTATACGTGAACTACGAAACACAACAAGTACCAAATTTAATAATGGTGCTCTGGCCATACTGCAACTGGCAAGACTAAAGTGCGAGACTAAATTGACCACATTGGTCACGTCATTTGGTCCATATATTGAGGTGGACCCTCTTCCTGTAGACCAGTTTCTTGCACTTCATGATGATGTTCATAGTTGCACAGGTACATCATACTACTGCATTAACTTAAATTTAGTGTGTTCTATAGTGCCAGATGATGGTGAGGTTCAGTGTGTCCGTGATGTGAGCAGTAGCAGTACTGGTAATGAGCATGATGCTGATAGTAAGTGCTCAGATGGAATATTCTAATTGTGTGTTGGGTCATGTTATTATTGCACAATAGTTAATATTTGAAATTGTCAGAACAAAAAGTGTGTGTGGGCAAATTTTCCTACTCCTACCATTCATTTCGTTATTCAATCCTCTCTTATCCAAAATTATGTCAAGTTTTATGCTTCCATTTATGCATTTAATTATTTAGTTATCATTACCGATGCATCATAATTTTCACTTAGAGACTTGTAACTGCATTAACCATTTGATGATTTGATGCATACATTGTACATGAGGTGTTATTTTTACTTCCTACCATTTTCAGGAGACGTTATTATGCATGCTCTGGACAGTGATATTGACAGTGAAAACGATAGTGAAGAAAACGATGAGCTATTGTATGACTACAATGGTGTGGATAGTTTCAATGAGGATGACGAAATGGATACAGATCAAGAAAAGTGTATGTCTTAACTATTTATTTAATAATAGCATATAATAATATATAATTAAAATATACTGTAGATAACGCCACTGATTCACTTATGACAGCATCTTCCTTGGCTATCCCACCAGCTCCTTCACAACTCTCACTCAAAACCAGGAAACGCCACGACACTAGAGTTCAACCCGTGGTGGAGCTGTGTAGGAAGACAGTTTCATCTGGAGCTACAGCAACAACTCATCCTCAGCAGCATCCAAGTGGTACATACATGTGAATAGTTACTTCATACATCACTCTGTATAAACATACGAAGGAGAAAGCTCGTGCCTTGAAATCACATAACTCTGATGCGCCTTAAAGTTAAAATTCCTTCTTTTTTTTTGACGTCTTGAAAATGGGAATAAGAGAGCAGAATTTTAAACCACATCCTACAAAGAACTATGCAGTAGCTCATGGCATATTCTGCACGCAAGGAAACACTTGATCTCTACTTCCTAGTCCAAAGTTATAGCAGAATATGTGGGGAGATAAAAAGTGTGTGTGTGTGTGTGTGTGTGTGAAGAAAGAGAGAGAGAGAGTGTGTGTGTGTGTCCCCTCCATGGTCCATCACCTTATCATGATGAAGGGACTTAAGTGTACCAATGAACCTCAGAGCTATGTCACCTGGAATCTAGTATTCCTGGTAGGGTTACGCATGGTGAACAGGTCTGAGGGGAGGTTCCAGACTAATAGATATATAATAACTGTTCAAATATCTTAAAGCATGGTCTAACCAGGCAGACTGGAGTAGGTGGGTACAAGTCCAGGGCATTGCCTGATGGTGCCACTTGGACCAACTTCCAGTCTGTTACAGCTACGTAGCTTTCCATCTGCACTAGAGTGAGGCAGTCTATCGTGCAGCTCAGTGCTGGTTACTGGCTGGCCAGAAAGGCTCTGCACGGGCATTGGTATTTATACCACATTACATCACTTGTAATTGATGTGATTGGTCAAAAAGTATGGGTTAAGTAGCGGCAAACCCACACTTTTCCGCATAATCCACACTTTTTGAACCGTGGGGCGAAAACTTTGTTTCTAATGACGATGTGTGCGCAGTATAAGATAGATACGCAATAGAAAAGTCCGGGTTATGCGCTCAGTAAACTCACTCGTTTCCGGTTGTCCCTCGGCGACCGAAAAACTAATGAGTTACGTGAGCCCATAAACCCATACTTTTCTACTGTGTATCTTATACAAAGTCTCGAGTTTACGTCCTCCTGTACAAAGCTCAGTATGGGATATGTGCTGTCTGTCCTGCTCCCCCTCTCTCTTGGGGGGGGGGGGCACGTGACCTATTTCGGCAGTGGAAGACCGGACAAGACAAAGTGTGTGTGTGTGTGAGAGATATTGTCTAACAAAACATGAAATGGGGCTCTGATTGTAAATGAAGGAGCTATTGTATGACAATAATTGTGTGTATAGTGTCAATAATGAAATACATTGTCTCACACTCGTTCTTAATTAGAATATACTGTTTCACTTATGACAGCATCTTCCTTGGCTATCCCACCAGCTCCTTCACAACTCTCACTCAAAACCGGGAAACACCACAACACTGGAGTTCAACCCGTGGTGGAGCTGTGTAGGAAGACAGTTTCATCTGGAGCTACAGCAACAACTCATCCTCAGCCATATCCAAGTGGTACGACAAAAATGCTATTTTAAGTTACATACTAATTTTTTTTTACCACCCACCCCCTGGATAAAAGCCTGAAATAAATTCAAATTCTTTGTGGCAGTATTTTTATTGTTTAGTTGGGTGTGGGTGTGGCTGATTAGAAGTTTGGCACTGAATGTTTAATTTACATCCTCTTGTTCAGAATGTCATGTATGTCCCCACACTCATATGATCCAGTAATTTTCAGTGAAAGAACAGGATACATATGATATGTGTGGGTGTTTTTTTGTTTGTTGTTGTTTTGCAGACTCAGAACAATCAAGTGGTGAAGATGATAGTTATCAGGAGCAGATGAGAAGAAGACTATTGAGAATTGAAAAGGAGGAATTTATGAAGGTATAAGTATGTTTTTATCATTTGGCCCCAACTGTAGCAATGGCTTTTGGTGTTTAGGAATACTATGCGAAGAACCCAGACAACCTACTGAATTCAGCAGCAAATGAAGATATTTTGGCACACATCAGTGAAAAAGAGCCCTCAAGTAATTTGAATTTTTTATTTTAGTTTATCTATGTGTCATTAATATTCTTTTAATACAGGACGTCAAATCAGGCGAGGGTACTTGCACTGGGAAAAAGAAGAGTTAGAGAAGGCATTGGCAAGTTCCAGAGAGGGTGCAAAGCGTCCTGTACGACCGTACTTCGTGAAAAAAAGAAAAAATTAACTTTTTAATGTATAATATCGATCACATGCAGTTCATATTATTTATTCCTCCTTTCATTGCTTCATTTTTGTCCTGCAATATTCCCCATTCACACGTCTGCATAAACCTTACTTTTCTGCTTTGATATGCTATTATTATTGCTATATTATCACAACTCCCAACTGGGCTGGCTTACTCTCAACACTTGATAGAGCTACTCAATTGGTGGCTAGAAACAAAAAATACTCTACAGTAACCCATGGGTAACTGAAGTAGTTTGAAAATGGGGAGGCCAGACCAGAGAAAGGGTGTGGCACAGGATATCACAAGTCAAAACACAGTTATTACAATCAATAATTATTATTACAATTCAAATAATCAAGCTCAATTTAAGATGTCCAGCCCTGTGCTTGTCACTAGTACCAGCAGCTTGCAATGCATGCTGCACACAAGAGTCCCCAACACAGCTTGCTATCATGCACAACATCCCCCCCTCCAATCACAAGGATGGACATTCTCATTCAGCAGGAGAACAAGATTATGCTGTGGGGAGAACTGAAGAAGTATGTATTACCAAGTAAAACAAAACAATATTATGTGGCTCATGTGAAATTCAGGTACATCACTACTAATGTTTTTCTGCGCTCTTTTTCCTTCTGAATGTACTGAACAACTGTTGCCAATAGAAAAAGCATAAAAGTATACAAGATGTGATTTGGGCAATATTTCCCCACATCACCTGATCACATTGAGTTATCACGTCCCCCCAAGTTACAAACTTGTTTATTGTGTTTATAGTGTCATAGCATGAGCAGTGCATAATAAATTATCCATTGGATACTCATGGGCATATGCAGAGGGGAGTTCGGGGGTTACTGGTAACCCCCCTTTCAATTAATTATATCCATAACCCATTGTTGATCTGAAGTTATGCATTCACTGTCAAGTCTCCATCTAACCTGTAATATGCCACTGTCATAAAACCCACAATGTTTGCTGACAAGAATCTGATAAGGAAACCCAAAGCGCCCGAGTGAGGCCATCAGGAATTACTCTCCTGAGATCCAAAATTGAAGTTTTTCTACCACATTTCTTGCTAGTATGCTGTTTCTGTAATAATTATTGCTGTTTCACGTATTAATTATAATGGGTGTGGTCACAAAATAACTCCTGTTATTTAAAATCCTGTGTACGCCCCTGACTGGAGAATATCATTTGTCTAATTGGCTGTATTTACGCTCTTGCCTGCGGCACTCGTGTAAATACTAAGCCAACAGACTGTGATATTCTCCAGTATCAAATGAATAATATATATTTATCATCATCATCATATTTTACTATTAGTATAGTAGTATACCATAGCAATAGCAGTAATATCATTAACAAACACAAGTAATAGTCATGAACAACAAAGGATGATTAAATTTTAATACTTCGAATAAATCGAACTGGCCATGCCGTAATGGAGCCTGGTGTTAACACACACCCATCGTCTTTTAGTCCTGGCCATGATTTCGTATTGTCATGAATCGTCTGCACAGCAAGCTTGACAAATCCGTGTGGTAGCTCCATGCCATGTAATATCTTCCCCGATATGGTGACACCTGTTCCAATAGGTTTGTAACCCGAAGACAATACATTCACAGTTCCACCACATTCCACCTCTTCAATCGCTGCTTCAGGAAGGCAAACCTCAGGAAGGTGAATGTCATGATCGGATGAGGATGAAACAGAGAGTGTACTATGACCAATAGTATGTGCTGAGGCCGTTTTCATTGGTTTTGATGACTTGCAATAGTCATGGTCCTCAGTGACCGCTGCGGTTACATCCGGAGGTACACCTGTACATGTAGCACACAATGATTACGGCTGCAGGTATGTAGTTATAAAATATATAACTCACCGACAAACTTGATATTGTCAATGGATGCATGAACAAGTTTTACTTCATCATGCGTCAAAAAAGAAGGATGTCGAAGCTTTACAGATGATGGCCATCCTATAACATGGACTTCCTTTAGCCTACTGTACGGAACTCTACAATATGGAGTTCCAACTGCAAGTGCTATGAAAGAGAAACAATGAATGTGTTTATATGGACGGACCCAAGAGAGATATCAAATACTCAGCATTTACTTACAATATTTGGTATTGAGCCGACTTTGAATGTCATTTCTTAGTTCTTTCAATTTCTTTGGTTCTGGAGGTACAGGTGTAATACCTAATAGTAACATAATTGAACATTCATGAAATCACACTACAACGTCTATCAAACACAATCATGCATGTAGAAAGTGCACGAGAGAAGGAATGTTTAGTCAGATGTTATGTACTTGTTCACCTAGTGTATTTTTGCTGTTGCATGCACATGAGCATTATATTAGTCACCTTGTCACAACATTATCCATTCATTTTGTCAACAGCTTGAAGACAACAGTCCCCCCCCCCCATACATGTGTGATGTGTGTCCCATTGTCCATCCCGTCCCATCATCCCATGGGACCTCGGGATTCCATGGGACGTCCATCTGTCCCACCTATAGTCATACCACTAATGTGACTACAAACACAACGGGCTAGTCCGACTATTCAACCACAGGAACGGGTTCCTAGCTGAATAAGGCTCAACTTTCATAATTTCTTAATTTCACTGGGGAATCCCTTACAAAAATAGATATGTGCTGCATGTATGCCACATTTATAATACATTCATTGCAACACATGTGCATATTGCACTTGTGCGTAAAATGTAAGCAAAATGCACTTAACTGCAGCATGTGCCCTGCATGTATGCACAAGGAGAGTAGCATGCACACATGTGCCACATATATTTGCCTTGCATGTGTGCACGGTTTTATGTGCCACATGCATGTTAGGTACACATGTGCATGTTGCTACTATGCCACATGCATGTCAAACACACATGTGCATATCACTACTATGCCACATGCATGTCAAGTACACATATGCCTGTTGCTACTACGTCACATGCATGTCAAATACACATGTGCATGTTGCTACTATGCTACATGCATGTCAAATACACATGTGCATGTTGCTACTATACCACGTGCATGTCAAATACACATGTGCATGCTGCTACTATGCTACATGCATGTCAAATACACATGTGCATGTTGCTACTATGCTACATGCATGTCAAATACACATGTACATGTTGCTACTATACCACGTGCATGTCAAATACACATGTGCATGCTGCTACTATGCTACATGCATGTCAAATACGCACGTGCATTCTGGTGCTATGTTGCATGCATGTCAAATACACATGCGCATATTGCTACTATGCCACATGCATATCAAACATGTTGCTATTGTGCCATGTGCATGTTAATTTACCCACGATACCACGATATGTTATCGACCCTTACCAAATCTCATTTACACTAATGTTATTCATACCCACTCAAACCCAATGCATGTATCATCGTGCGTCATACGTAAGTACTGTACTTGATTCCTTACTTATAACTTTTCATAAAGGCAATAGTATTCACTTGAGTTGTGTGCGCTCCCACTTCCTGACTCATTCCAGCTCTACAACGACGGCAGAGTACCAACATCTACCATGCAGACATGCAGCACATGTACCACATCTACCAGACATCTACCAGGCAGACATGCAGCACATGTAACACATCTACCAGGCAGACATGCAGCACATGTAACACATCTACCAGGCAGACATGCAGCACATGTACCACGTCTACCAGGCAGATATGCAGCAAATGTACCACATCTACCAGGCAGACATGCAGAAATATACCATAGTGCTTGTGTGCCACATACACAAAAATTGAAACGCGCCATAGGCATGCAGCATGCAAGCAGAAGGATATCAGAACTTATGAGTGGCATGCATGTAGCTGCATATGAGTAGCACACAAAAACGTACTTGTGTGCAACATACACAAAAATTGAAATGCGCCACAGGCATGCAGCATGCAAGTAGAAGGGTGCACAACTCATGAGTGGCATATATGCCACTACGCATGTACAGCATACAAGAGAATGCACACATGTGGCATGCTTTTTTGTGCACACATGCATCCCTCATATGCACATATGTGGCACATGTGAGGCGCTGTTTCAATTTTTCTGTATGCAGCATACATGCTTGATAGCAGCATTACGCCTGCAGCACATGTGCTGCATATGTACATGATGAGTGCAGTAAGGCAGCACGAATGTGAGCGACATGCATACAACATTTTTGTTAGGGATGTGCCCCAATGTTGGGTGTACCACTCATGTGACTACAAACACAACAGGCTGACTATTCAACCACAGGGAGGGGTTCCTAGCTGAGTAAGTTTCAAATGTCATAATTTCTTAAACTTTGGCACGGACATCCCATGGGATCCTTCTATGGTCCCACCATAGTCCCATGGGACTACTGACGGCATTACTGTACAGCACTCAAGGCGGTACAGATACAGCTCATGGAATCCCACGGCCCCAAGGGACGGGATGGGCAATTTCTGGACAGCCCTCCTCTACTCTACATATACTAAATTGTATACTTGGTTTAATATTATGTGACCGTCTATAGGAAAACCAGGCACAACGCGGCACCCTTCGAAAAATTTTTTTTTGCACTTACGGAGTTATCGGCGTCCAGATATTGAGCTCTCCAAGTTTTATCGTCGTAGCTTAAGTCGTTCCCGCTATAATAGACCTAACCGTTCCCTTCCGTCCGCTTAAAACAATACATTTTTAAGTAATCGATCGATCTTTTCTCGATATTACGCACGCCGCGTTGTGCCTGGTTTTCCCGTAGACGGTCACATATTTTGTCCCACCACTTTGACATCACAACCTCGAGAATAATTCATATCGCTCTCTCTGCCTATGGTGGAAGTCCTTCGGTTAGTTACTAGCTTTGGGATCCACTGACAGTCAACAGACATCAGGGCGTAAACCACATGCGCATGTGTCAAAGTAATATTGTACTTGACCTGACACTATGTTAGTCCATTCGTAAGACTTCACATGTCTACATGGCACATGCTGAAGTATTTATGCATAGCCAACTGAACTTTTGTAATGGTTGGATAGTAAAAAAATAATAATAAGAAAACAACAAACGAACAAGTAAACTAGAAACTATGAATTGATAACTACTATTATTTTCCTGCTGCAATTTATTTTGAGTAAAGATCATTACTCATCAGATTGCTTATAGACTAACTGGACAAATGACTACACCCACCCCTGATATAGTATATTCAATATAAATCCAACAAACCTGGTTTAGTAGACACCATAAAAGAGACTGGAATTTGAGGGTTCGAATCAAGAAATTTTCTGCCCGTATCTGTTCCACCAGCATAGTGATTACTTTCATCACACACAACATAGCACAGGTGAATTCCTAGTTTTTGGGCCCATTCACACTACAATCACACACACACACACAAAAACAACAACAACAACAACAATAAACAAAAACAAAAAAACCCCTTCAATTATAGAAATAATATAACATAATATACATACATTTTCTTGCATATTTTTCAATACTCTACGTGTTTCGTGCCACTTGTCACAGTTTTCATCAACAGAAACTGTGGGCAGCTGAGCTGCAAGCTGTTGGTACTTCATCTTTTCTTGGCTATCACTTTCTTGCCACTTCTGACCTGCTACTCTGTTTCTCTCACTCAAGTCTTTGATACTCTGACCCTCTAAATAATATTAAATTTCATGAAAACATAAGGGGTTAAATTTCATAAAAATATAAGGGGGGAGGAAGACTGTGCCACCGAAGCCAAGCACCCTGAACCAATTCTAGCCTTTTTTTTAAGCAATAGAGAAAGGGAAATACATTTACACATGCAACCAATGAAAAAAGGATACTATCTAGCATGAAGAGGAAATTTGAATATTCAAGTGAAGTATCAATTATTAAGAACCTCAATTTCCCCCTAAGTTTTGATTATCTAAAAGCATCTTGGTCTGTAGGTTCAGACACTCTACGTAGTTCTTTTAAGCAATATACATGAGCCAGTAAAAAAACTATCCTGACTCCGAACAGTGCGTCTAAGCCAGGGCTGTGTACAGGAAAAAAAGCTACGAGGGGTGAAATAGGGTTTTTGAGATTCTAGGAGGGGCAGAGAGCAAAATAAAAACACAATCTTTTGTGTATTAGAAATTATAGTTTGCACTGCTTAAACACATTGCACATACCTGGTGACTTAAAAAAATCCTTGACAAAAAGGTTGTAGCAGTTTGCAGCTCTTAATTTTTGTGGTGGTTTCTTAGTTGCTTGTCTACCTTTTCCTTTTTGCCGTTTCCTTTCATTTCCGATCCAATTCTATGCAAACACATAAAAAAAGAAGAATTTTCATGAGATCAGCCTCTCAGTTAAATTACAGACTCATACTTTACAAACACACGCAAAATGAATATAAAGCGAATATTTTTTTCATACTATATACATTGCACTTATTAGAGTCATTATTTTACCCAATTTTTTTTTTAGTACAGACTTAGAAAAACTCAAAATATAGTGAATCTATTACAGTGAGCGAAGCTGGCTTACTATGTATCATATGCATGTGGGCCAATGATCAAGATACTATTGTAGAGAGATAATTACATTGACAGTCACATAGCTATGACTTTCGGGTAATAGTTCGGGATTACTAGGTTTAGTTATGACCCTTCTCTCTGTGGAGGAATTCTTTTGTACAAGTGTTTCTTAGTTCACCCATGCTCTTTCTATGGTGTCAGATGACAGCATAGAAAAAAAATTACTGTGTAGCGAGCGATCTAGCATCATCCTAGTCTTGGTAAAGGTTCTAGTTTGCAAGACTAAAAGAACCAATGATACATACCATTCATGACCCAATTTATTTTCGGCTTTGAAACCAAAAGCGAACTGCTAAAATATCAATCAGATCACTCACATTGCTTTATATCATAGTACACCGATTGGAGCGATCAATATGGGAAAATATTGAATAATATTGAAGTGCCAAATTTGCATGAAAAAATATCCAGGATTATGGCCACAGCAAGTTAGAATATCCGATATTCCACCATTGCATATATTTTAGACCATCAAAGCATCTTTATACAGGATTTCATAGAGAGAGGGGGAGAGGCACTGGGATTCCCCCCCCCCCCCCTTCCCTCCCTCCTTCCAGAATTTACAGGTATTATTTTTTTATACAAACTATGGTTGAATTTTTATGAGTACAGTAGACCCTCACAAATCTGAAAAGTATGGGACCAGACCATGTTCTGATTGGCAAAATCTTACTGTTAGAGTGAGGGAAGAAGAAAAAGGCGGCGGGGGGGGGGGGGGGGGGGGGG
>WLWD01002975.1_pt1 | contig 41768 bp, 32 predicted proteins | sample 6712731 | NCBI WGS metagenome assembly WLWD01 (sample SAMN12718690, study PRJNA576275) | sponge metagenome | isolation source: marine sponge | host: Mycale hentscheli | place: New Zealand: South Island, Marlborough, Capsize Point | collected 2014-11-01
CGAGGATTCCTAAATGTTGCCGATTCACAATACCCGAATCTAATTGTTTAAGAACATAGCAACGGCTAAAGCAACGAACTCATGATGGGTAACGCCTAGAGCATAGCAACGAGCATCCGATTTACTTCATTTCAAAATGCCGCAAAGCCTGACTCTGCTTGAATAGATTCACATAACAGACCAATCAGATTACTCGTGTGGTTGATATTCCTTATTCAGCCAGGTCAGACTGTGTTTCTGTACTGTATCAGCCAGGTCAGACTGTGTTTCTGTGCTGTAGATTCACTTGCTTCTCACACGAGTTTTCAGTGACTCTTCATTTAGTGTTTCTTATTATAAGTACAAACTCTTTGAAGTTCTAGCAGAAGTAGATCAATCATAAGGTTTCTCAAGTTTTACAGCACCAGTGATCCGTGTTTGCTAGTATTCATCATGCTCACAAAAACTGCGCAGATACTTCCATTTTTAAACTCTTGTTTTACGACTCTTGTGACATTGTTTACTCCACATGTTTATGTACTAAAGAGGCTTCAGTAATAAATATGACTTGAAAGAGAATTGATTAGCTAATAATCTCCTTACTTCTAGCTCCATGAAACTGGTAAAGTATATTGCATTAAATCCACTGTGTTGATGACTTGTACTGTGTTAATTAGAATTCAGTTTGCTATAGCTTGCCATCACTGTACTGCCGAGTGCATGACTCGCTGAATTAGAAGCCTTTTGTTTCATAGTGCGCCTCTGCTCCCCACATCTCCCCTAAGGGCAGAATTAAGTTTGAAGACCACGCCCTCACCTGTAAGCAGCAGAGGTGTGAAGTTGGGTAAGGCAGGCACCAGTCATTCTTCCGCTACAACGGCCACTACCAGACCCATCAGGGACAAGCCGCTCACCTTCAAGTCCAAAGTCAAGTCCTCTGGCTACACTGAAGCACCAAGGTATGTGGATCTACACTGTGACTACTTCATCTGCCAGACAGGCAGGGTTGTAAATATGTAATGTCATGTCATGCCCCCTCAGGAAAGCCATGTTCAAGCCTCAGCTTCACTCCAGTCCTGGTCGATCCACAGGACAGACTCAGTCCACTAAGCCCAGGTAATTCACTCCAGTCCTGGTCCATCCACAGGACAGACTCAGTCCACTAGGCCCAGGTAATTCACTCCAGTCCTGGTCGATCCACAGGACAGACTCAGTCCACTAAGCCCAGGTAATTCACTCCAGTCCTGGTCCATCCACAGGACAGACTCAGTCCACTAAGCCCAGGTAATTCACTCCAGTCCTGGTCCATCCACAGGACAGACTCAGTCCACTAAGCCCTGGTAATTCACTCCAGTCCTGGTCCATCCACAGGACAGACTCAGACAACTAAGCCCAGGTAATTCACTCCAGTCCTGGTCCATCCACAGGACAGACTCAGACAACTAGGCCCAGGTAATTCACTGTATGCACATGAGCGTCTCTGTCTGCTGCATATTCTGAGAGCGAGTGCAGAGACTTGTGAAGAGTCAACTCTGGATCACTGATATTATGTCATAGCAGTTATTATCCAATAGAATTGAGTAGCTGATCGTGCATCTCAAACCTCAGGTTCTTCCTTAGGGAAAGGGAGTAGTGGGCGGGTAAAAGGGGGAGGGGAGGTGTGGACTGAATTTACAAATCTATATATTGATGTTATTAGTTTGAAGCATAAAATAGAAACTTTTGATTAATTAGATAGAATATCACATAGCAATGGCCCTGTACAATATTATGGGGGTTTATAAATGTTGAAGCTATTTACCATGTGTATTGTTATTTGTAAGTTTAAAATGATTTCAGCTTAGAGGGTTAGTTCAGACAAGTAAGGGTTGGATGGTTAGAGGGTTAGTTCAGACTAGTAAGGGTTGGATGGTTAGAGGGTTAGTTCAGACTAGTAAGGGTTGGATGGTTAGAGGGTTAGTTCAGACAAGTGAGGGTTGGATGATTAGAGGGTTAGTTCAGACAAGTAAGGGTTGGATGGTTAGAGTGTTAGTTCAGACAAGTGAGGGTTGGATGGTTAGAGGGTTAGTTCAGACAAGTGAGGGTTGGATGATTAGAGGGTTAGTTCAGACAAGTAAGGGTTGGATGGTTAGAGGGTTAGTTCAGACAAGTGAGGGTTGGATGATTAGAGGGTTAGTTCAGACAAGTAAGGGTTGGATGGTTAGAGGGTTAGTTCAGACAAGTGAGGGTTGGATGATTAGAGGGTTAGTTCAGACTAGTAAGGGTTGGATGGTTAGAGGGTTAGTTCAGACTAGTAAGGGTTGGATGGTTAGAGGGTTAGTTCAGACAAGTGAGGGTTGGATGATTAGAGGGTTAGTTCAGACAAGTAAGGGTTGGATGGTTAGAGTGTTAGTTCAGACAAGTGAGGGTTGGATGGTTAGAGGGTTAGTTCAGACAAGTAAGGGTTGGATGGTTAGAGGGTTAGTTCAGACAAGTAAGGATTGGATGGTTAGAGGGTTAGTTCAGACAAGTAAGGGTTGGATGGTTAGAGGGTTAGTTCAGACAAGTAAGGGTTGGATGGTTAGAGGGTTAGTTCAGACTAGTAAGGGTTGGATGGTTAGAGTGTTAGTTCAGACAAGTAAGGGTTGGATGGTTAGAGGGTTAGTTCAGACAAGTAAGGGTTGGATGGTTAGAGGGTTAGTTCAGACTAGTAAGGGTTGGATGGTTAGAGTGTTAGTTCAGACAAGTAAGGGTTGGATGGTTAGAGGGTTAGTTCAGACAAGTGAGGGTTGGATGGTTAGAGGGTTAGTTCAGACAAGTGAGGGTTGGATGGTTAGAGTGTTAGTTCAGACAAGTGAGGGTTGGATGGTTAGAGGGTTAGTTCAGACAAGTAAGGGTTGGATGGTTAGAGGGTTAGTTCAGACAAGTAAGGGTTGGATGGTTAGAGTGTTAGTTCAGACAAGTAAGGGTTGGATGGTTAGAGGGTTAGTTCAGACAAGTAAGGGTTGGATGGTTAGAGTGTTAGTTCAGACTAGTAAGGGTTGGATGGTTAGAGGGTTAGTTCAGACAAGTGAGGGTTGGATGGTTAGAGGGTTAGTTCAGACAAGTAAGGGTTGGATGATTAGAGGGTTAGTTCAGACAAGTGAGGGTTGGATGGTTAGAGGGTTAGTTCAGACTAGTAAGGGTTGGATGGTTAGAGGGTTAGTTCAGACAAGTAAGGGTTGGATGGTTAGAGGGTTAGTTCAGACAAGTAAGGGTTGGATGGTTAGAGGGTTAGTTCAGACTAGTAAGGGTTGGATGGTTAGAGGGTTAGTTCAGACTAGTAAGGGTTGGATGGTTAGGTTAGTTCAGACAAGTAAGGGTTGGATGGTTAGAGGGTTAGTTCAGACTAGTAAGGGTTGGATGGTTAGAGGGTTAGTTCAGACAAGTGAGGGTTGGATGATTAGAGGGTTAGTTCAGACTAGTAAGGGTTGGATGGTTAGAGGGTTAGTTCAGACAAGTGAGGGTTGGATGATTAGAGGGTTAGTTCAGACAAGTGAGGGTTGGATGGTTAGAGGGTTAGTTCAGACAAGTGAGGGTTGGATAGTTAGAGGGTTAGTTCAGACAAGTGAGGGTTGGATGATTAGAGGGTTAGTTCAGACAAGTAAGGGTAGGATGGTTAGAGTGTTAGTTCAGACAAGTAAGGGTTGGATGGTTAGAGGGTTAGTTCAGACTAGTAAGGGTTGGATGGTTAGAGGGTTAGTTCAGACAAGTAAGGGTTGGATGGTTTAGTTCAGACAAGTAAGGGTTGGATGGTGCTGCACTCTAACTTGGATCTCCCGTAACCACAGGCTAGGGTCCGCTATCATCTGTTGTTATTCTTTAGTTGTTTTTTTACCCAGTATTTTCACATGGCATTAAATTTTTAGAGACTCCAGCTATCCATTAACCTGTGGTCCCACCTCACACCTCCTTCATTCCGTGACTATGGCTGACAGATCAGCTCCCATATTCGCTGCATCTTTCAGTGGTGAGCCAGTAGTCATGACAATTAAGAACATAGAGTGAAAAGTTTGATGGTTGTGTTGTTACGCATTAGGTAGTGGTAAAGAGTTGGTATTTGGAAGTGGTAATCACAGCATCTATCATACCAGGGGCTTACCCACCAGTGACAGGAAGATATCTGCATTACTAGGTGAGTAGGAATGAGCATGTGGACATCACTGTATTGCACTTGTGGAGCACTCAGTCATGTGGACATCACTGTATTGCACTTGTGTGCCTATAAGTACTGCCCCCCCCCCCCCCCCCCTACACTCCCCTTTTCCTACTACTACCACCGGCCACATTTCAATTTTCTTGTTTTGCAAGGACAGAACTTTTTTTTTTAATTAATCTGTGTGCCTATATTATTTCAATGAGCAGGGGAGTAGGAAGCCAGATCGTATTGGTGCGGCCATTATAACCACACCCACCTAAGTTATCTATTATGTGGTGTGTGTGTATTGTATAGCTAGTATAGCTACTTGGACACAGCTAGCTACAGAGCAAACAACCCAAGAAAACTTAAAAAAACTGAATCCACCTTTTGTGGTCTTCATAGCTTTTTTTTTTTTCTTCAAACATTTTAAAGTATGTGTGGCAAATATCTAAATGGGAAGATCGTTTTGGAATAGTAAACAAAGGACCATGCACTCTGGAGTGTCCTAAAATTCCCTAAAAGGCTCGATATTAGCTATTTAATAGTACGGCGGCATAAATTGCCCATTCAAAAATGTATGGGGAAAATCGCTGTTCAATTGAAATCGCACGGGGAAAGTGAAATAGCGTGTAACTAATTTTAATACCATAGCCGAGTCATTTTTCAATACAAAAAAAAGTGTGGTATTATTTTGAAATACCACAGCAATGGAAAACTGAAATAATGATCTGATTGGTCAGGGCGATCTCTTTGCAACCTTGCCACTTTTACCCACTAGGCAATGTCGCGGCGAAATTCCAGGAAATGCTATTATTTTAGCAACGTTAAGAAAAGTGTGAATAATAGCAGAACCGAGATGAAATTTTTTATATAATACAAGATTATGGTTTCTTAGCTGCAGGAATGAACTGTTATCTTTGGCTATAGTATTAATATACGACAGCACAGAAAGCTGTGGTATTCGGATAAATAGCACTCGTGGGGCAAGAAGTTTCACTCGGCTTCGCTTTGTGATAACTTTCTCACTCCACTCCGTGCTATTAATGTCCCGAATACCACAGCTTTCCGTGCTATTAGTATGAGTAATACCACAAGTAACCGTGCTATTCGGGATTAATTGCACAGGTAACCGTGCTATTCGGGATTAATAGCACAGGTAACCGTGCTATTCGGGATTAATAGCGCAGGTAACCGTGCTATTCAGGATTAATAGCACAGGTTACCCGTGCTATCACTCGCTAATAGTAGGCCAGCTTTTTTAAAAGTATTTTGCAATTGTAGCTACACTGTATCGTTCACTTATTATGTCCTTATTTCAGGATTAGCTTCCGCTGGAACTTTGTTTTCAACGTACGACTGCTCCTAATCTGTTGTAAAACATTCCGTCTAATACGGGTAATGGTTCTGTGGTAAAGAAGGACATTGTCCCCAACTAGCAACTCGAACTGTACGTTTCCAAGGTTAACACTGCACATGCGTGCACTTACCCGTACTATTTCACTTAGCTACCGAGGTATTTCACTTAGTTTCCACGTAGTTACCGAGATATTTCAATTAGTTATGCGCTATTTCACTTTCCCCGTGTGATTTCAATTGAACAGCGATTTTTCCCATTCATTTTTGAATGGGCAACTTACGCGCTGTACTATTAGATCTTAAAATAGCATGGTAACATTGGAAACTAAGTGAAATACCACGGTAGGAAATACCACGGTAGCTAAGTGAAATAATACGGGTAAGTGCGCACACGTGCAGCATTAACCTTGGAAACGTACAGTTTGAGTAGTTTCTAGTTGGAGACAATGTCATTCTTAGAAGCTCTACGGAATGCATGTTTTTCGAACAGGAGCCGTACGTTGAAAACGAAGTTACAGCGGATGCTAATCCTGAAATAAGGAGATAGTGAGTGAATGATACAGTGTAGCTACAATTGCAAATGACTTTTTAAAAAGCTAGCATACTATTAGCGAGTGATAGCACCGGTAACCTGGGCCATTGTGGATCAATAGCACCGTTACCCGTGCTATTACTCATACTAATCCTGGCACAAGTCATTTTGACCACTCAATTTTGACAGCCCAAGTTCGACAACTACCACGAGATCGGGTAAAACATAGAAAAAGACACGCCCCTTTTTGTTAAAATATTGGTGCGGCCATGGCCGCTAGGCCGCACCCGTTCTGACACCCCTGATGAGCTTGTGCTGATATTTGTTATCACGTTCAGGTCATAATGGGAGTGTCCTGTCAGTGGGGTGGAGTCACAGTGAACGGCTGCTGGTGTCTGGTTCCACAGACAGAACTGCTCGTGTGTGGAGTACTGCAGCGTCAGTATCAGCAGCCACGTCAACAACAGCAGGGGTCAGAGGTCACTCGCCTGCCATGGTGATTGATACCATTGGTGGAAACTTCAAGCACCAGACTCAGAACACCACACCTACTACTAAAGTGAGAAAACCACACCCACTAAATAAAGTGCACCACCCATTACATGCACTAAAGCGAGAATACCACTCAAGTGAGAACACGACCAATTAATATTGTGCTTAAAAGTGCTTTATAATCACATTTTTTAAATGCTTGGCTGATGTTTGAAGCATTTTTTAATTGTTTAACATCTCCAACACAAATAAGTAGATATTGACTCTGTGGTATGCAAATACCAATTTATCAAGTGCTAGGACATTTTGATGATGAGCAAATCAGTCAGAGTTGGTTGCTGTTGATAGCAAATCACAGGAATAACGTAATTATGACTCAGATTACTACTTGACTGAGGTCTAATGTTGTCTGTTTATCTGAGGTCTAATGTTGTCTGTTTATCTGAGGTCTAACGTTGTCTGTTTATCTGAGGTCTAATGTTGTCTGTTTATCTGAGGTCTGATGTTGTCTGTTTATCTGAGGTCTAATGTTGTCTGTTTATCTGAGGTCTGATGTTGTCTGTTTATCTGAGGTCTGATGTTGTCTGTTTATCTGAGGTCTAATGTTGTCTGTTTATCTGAGGTCTGATGTTGTCTGTTTATCTGAGGTCTAATGTCTGTTTATCTGAGGTCTGATGTTGTCTGTTTATCTGAGGTCTGATGTTGTCTGTTTATCTGAGGTCTGATGTTGTCTGTTTATCTGAGGTCTAATGTTGTCTGTTTATCTGAGGTCTAATGTTGTCTGTTTATCTGAGGTCTGATGTTGTCTGTTTATCTGAGGTCATGTTGTCTGTTTATCTGAGGTCTGATGTTGTCTGTTTATCTGAGGTCTGATGTTGTCTGTTTATCTGAGGTCTGATGTTGTCTGTTTATCTGAGGTCTAATGTTGTCTGTTTATCTGAGGTCTGATGTTGTCTGTTTATCTGAGGTCTGATGTTGTCTGTTTATCTGAGGTCTGATGTTGTCTGTTTATCTGAGGTCTAATGTTGTCTGTTTATCTGAGGTCTGATGTTGTCTGTTTATCTGAGGTCTGATGTTGTCTGTTTATCTGAGGTCTGATGTTGTCTGTTTATCTGAGGTCTGATGTCTGTTTATCTGAGGTCTGATGTTGTCTGTTTATCTGAGGTCTGATGTTGTCTGTTTATCTGAGGTCTGATGTTGTCTGTTTATCTAACTGCTGATAAATGCACTGACTAATTACTTGGGAATGGAGCTGAATGATACGATGTTGTGATGTTGTGATGTTGCTAGGCAACCAGCAATGACAAGTTCAGGAAGGATATTTCATTTGCTCAGTTCTATTACATGGATAAATTTGTACTGCTGTCCTGTGGAAACTCCGCCCATCTGTACAAGTATCATATCGAGAGCAAGCCACCGGATGAAATTAAAAGGTGAGGAAATTCAGTCCATGTATATGGAATATTTTCACTAACCAAATTGTGGAGTGCAGGCAGGAGTGTGGATATAGCAACATACGCAAGCTATGACCTTCATTTAAACGTGATAGTGATGCATTGATTCATTTGGTAGACTTATGGAATTGTTTAAAATCTAATGATGGAGGTTTGATTTCTTCAATTCCTTTCTTTCTTCCCCAGATATCAGACGTGGTCTCGCTATAAGTCTGTGACTAGCATGAGTTTGAAGAATGCTCAGACTGTCTCGGCTATGGCTGCTGTCAATGACTTCTACTCCTGTATCCTATCATTAGGATTATGTCCTGTTCTAGCAATTCCAACAACTTCTTGTTTGTTTATATAAGCAGAGTGTGAGTAAGTCCAACTCCCTGTGGACTATATATATATATATTTAGCCACTCATACACCTTCCAGACTTCGTCCCTACTCAAACAGTTCCTTTCACCGGCACTTAAGTAAAGTATCTCAATAGTTGCACAGCATACTACAAGTTTGTATTAATTTAAATGCTGAACTAATTCTATATATACATGTTCCACCATGTTAGTGTTATCTTCACAAAGTTAGTTTGCAGATCAACTGTGGGTTAGTGGGTGTGTTCTAAGTTTGCCTGGTGAGCTTATAAAACCATAAGGTTTCTTCATTGTTTCATATCTGCTGTTACTCACCGCATACTCTCACTGGTAGTTGTTCTTAACATGTTGTAGACATTGTACTTCTGGCTGGATCCAACAAGATCCTGGAAGTGTACGATATGAATGTCTCTCAATGTGTCCATACCTTACCAGATGTCCACTCGAGAGCTATTCACTCAGTGACACAGAACAAGGTAAGGCAGAGGCAGTAACCAAGGTGACCAATTTCAAATGGTTAACTTGGCTGATTGCTTTATTAGAACAAATGAGGCTCTACGAGAATAACCTGTGGAGGTTTCCATAGGATACAATTGCAGGTGCAGTGTATGTTTTGGGTTTTATTTTAACCATTTCTTAAGCATCATATTATGCTCACAAAGCTACACTACCACTTTAACACATCTGAGACTCTTTGCATATGCTTGCACTCGTTATACAGCCGCCTGAATTGCTTCTTTTGAAGCAACAAAAGATTTGAAAACTGAATCCACAGAGAACTATAAATTATAATAATAATTAAATCATAAAAAATTCCTTAAAACTGGCAGCATTACCTGTAAAATAACTTAAAGTAATCATTTAAATTTCTAACTGAACTCCGTTATCTTGGCTGCCTCACTCGCTGTGATGTCCCTGTGCCATGTGAAGGCATCAGTAGCTTAGACTAGTGTGCAGAGAAAGCATTCCCTGTGCCATGTGAAGGCATCAGTAGCTTATAGCCTAGTGTGCAGAGGAAGCACAAGTTCAGAAGTTTCACATTTTGAAGATGTCGCAATTTTACTGCAGGTTGTTTGTTTGTTTGTTTGTTTACAGGGCTCTAAGTACGTCAGTCATGGTGCAGAAAGCTACGATATATTTGCTACTAGTGCAGTAACAGATGGAATTAAAGTTTGGGACCTCAGGTCAAGCAGGTAAAGGATCATCAGATCCAAGAGTTGTATTTACCATAACTGTTGGCATTCTTAATGATGATTAGTGAACGCCAAAGCTATCTGGTGAGCTGAACTTCAGAATATGATGGCTGTAAAGTTACTAATTTATTTAGCTAAACGATTAACGCACACTATCACTGGTTAATTTCTACATAACAGCCACTGTCGTAAAATGAATCATTGCTTTACTTGTTTTTAGTAGAGACACTCTAGTGGTAAGAAAGTCAGTGCTCATCAGCTCCGAACTTTGAGGTGCTGTATGTTGACAGACTGCATATGTCTTTCCAAGTCTGTGGCCGACCTCACTTATTATGTCCCTAACTATTTTATTTGAGAGTCCTTTGCTAAATTGTATATGAAGTTGCTCCTGAATTATTGGGGTAATCCCCATGTACTTGTGTGGTGAAAGAAGCCATTTGTCCCATGTGACCATGTGGCCTAGTGTTACCAGAGGTCCCCAATAGCCAGCTTCTGTATGTAGCTATGGCTGGCTCTTCAATGGTGTGCTTCCTTCTTGTCCTCGTGGTTTTACTACAACCGAATGCCGTGAAGGCTCAGAACTCTAATGCAGGCAACGGGAGGGAAGTGGATTCAAACATCCAACATCAAGTAGAAAAGGGTAAAGATGTTCTCTACAATCTATGGAAATATTTCTCCCTGGATTTGTCAAGTGATACAGTAGCTCTGAATTTGTCTGATGAATGTATGGAAAGTGTGAACTCCATCTCACCATCCGATTGGGCCGTCCTGGTGGATGCCTCAGGGAAGCTAGGGGCGGGGCTTCTCTCTGGCAATGTATTGATGGATGGTGCCTTTGATGAATGCTTCAGTTACAACTTCACAGCATTCTGTGTGGCTGATTACATCAATTTCACTATCCCCACTCCTCTCTCCTGGACTGTGGGTTTGTGTGTGCCCAAACATTGTACCAATGTGGATATCGCCATTGTAATAAACTCTACTGGTATACTGATTAGCAATCAGACTCAGATTACGTGTGCTAACTCTAAGACTCCACCCATCAGCATCGGAGCTGCCGTTATGACAGCGGTTTGCTCTCTTTTCGTAGGCTTGGTGATTTCTGCTACAATTATTGACTCCATACTACAGCGCCTCAGCTTTACTTCAGTGTCTACCTCCTGCAAAGCCAGTGAAACAATGGCTCTTTTAGAGAGCAAGGACCAGAACAGGAGTGTGTGGAAAGCAAATTGCATTGAATTGATTACTTCTTTTTCTCTATTGCGCACCGTACCCACTCTGCTGGCCACTCACCAAGGGCCCAATGTAATCTCGTGTTTGAATGGCCTGAGGGTTATGAGCATGTTCTGGGTCATTCTCGGACACTCCTATTCTCTCCTCAAAATGTTTACGAACGTGGATAACTTTAAAGTGGTTAGAAATGTTTCATCGCGCCTCTCTTTTCAAGCAGTAGAAAGTGCGTCCTTTAGTGTGGACAGTTTCTTCTTCCTCAGTGGTGTTCTGGTGTCTTATTTAACGCTGCGAGAAATCGGACGTCTGAAAGGTCGGTTTCCCATCTTGGCCTACTACATCCACCGATACTTGCGTCTCACTCCAGCCTTCGCTTTTGTCACATTCTTTGCTTGGTTTCTGCACAGACATCTGACAGTTGGCCCTTACAGTGCCCTCAAGGACCCATTCAAGAAGGAATGCTCCAAGTATTGGTGGACGAACCTCATCTACATCAACAACATTTATCCGTGGCGCTTCAACGACCAATGCATGAGTTGGGTGTGGTACTTGGCTAATGACATGCAGTTCTACGCTTTATCGCCTCTTATTCTTTATTTCACTTATCGCAAACTTCCGATTGGTGCTACTATTGCTGGATTATTTTTGGTGGCATCTTTTGCGGTTACGGGAAGCCTCTCTGGCGTGTACAACTTTCAGGCCAACATGGAGTCTAGGTTTGCATTTAATTACACCAATAAGCCAGGGGCTCCGTGGGACTATGTGGATGACATTTACACAAAGCCTTGGGGGCGTATGCCGCCTTACATAGTAGGGCTGGCCTTGGGCTATGTCTTGTATAAGAAATACAGCTTCAAGTATAGCAAAGCAGTAAACACACTGCTTTACCTTGCTCTGTGGGGCGTGGCCACTTGTGTGGCACTCTGCCTTGTGTACGGTCTGTACTTCACTTGGCACGGGCACATTCCACACACGGCAGAGAATGTCATTTATATCACTTTCAGCAAGTTCCTGTGGGCCTGCTGCCTTGCTCTGGTTGTCTTTGCCTGTCACAATGGCTACGGTTCTGTGGTCAACTCCTTCCTCTCCATGAAGCTGTGGATTCCTCTGTATAGGATGACCTACTGCGCCTTCCTGATCCATCCTCTGGTCATCATGGCTGTGTATGGGCAGCTGCAAACACCCATCCACTACACTGATGTTACCATGGCTACCTTCTTCGTGGCCTTCGTCGTCTTCTCGTATGCAGGGGCGGCAGTGTTGTGCGTGGGGGTGGAGCTACCGCTGGGGACTCTGGAATCACTGGTTTACAAACTGCTTGGGTCTAAAGGTCGCGAGAGTCAGCGACAGGATAGAGAGTGAGGGTCATCTGTCAGCTCCATCTCTCAAAGCAGCTGTTTGAATTAGACATTAGAAGTAGATCATTCTGTGCCCACAGAGTACATGTATGTATTTTGTGACAGAACTAAAGATATATGCAATACTTTATAAATCACAACAGAATTTCTTTATCTGTCTTCTTTTACTCATTAGATGTATTCTCTTTCTCACAGGCTTTTTTTAACAATACGGAATTTAGAAAATGTGGCAACCAAACATTTTTTAATCCTGTATTGTTTAAAAAAAATTAAAAAATTTTTTTAAAAATTAAAAGCCTGTGAAAGAGAGAGAATACATCTAATACTTTATGGATTATTACTAATTCTACCTTTCTTTAAAATAGAGAGACATTCCCATGCAACTGAGTATCAGATGCTTACTGGAATCTCTATTTCCCTCAAATTAAACACTTCTAGCATGCCTGAATTTAACAGCCCATACTATCAAACTTCTGTCATTTCTTACCTTTGCATTAGCGATCTTTTACATTCAAGTCATTGGAGCGAGCTAAGGGGCGTGGCTGAAAGAAAGGCTAAAGCTATAGTATATTTTACATTCAAGTCATTGGAGCGAGCTAAGGGGCGTGGCTGAAAGAAAGGCTAAAGCTATAGTATATTTTACATTCAAGTCATTGGAGCGAGCTAAGGGGCGTGGCTGAAAGAAAGTCATTGGAGCGAGCTAAGGGGCGTGGCTGAAAGAAGGCTAAAGCTATAGTATATTTTACATTCAAGTCATTGGAGCGAGCTAAGGGGCGTGGCTGAAAGAAAGTCATTGGAGCGAGCTAAGGGGCGTGGCTGAAAGAAAGGCTAAAGCTATAGTATATTTTTATTGCATTCGACAAATTCCAGGCAGTAAAAAAAAATGACTGAAGATAGCACACGTGCAAGCACTCTAGGAGAAAAGGGTAAAGTACACTTGCGGCTATTGAAGATGCACCATACATTGTGAAGCCATTAGTGAGTCAGTTTCACTGAATTATCTATTCACTGATTATTTATTTATAGTTTAATTTATTTGTTCCTTCATTTATTTGTTGTTCCAAGAACTAGGCATGAACACCCCGGGCCACAAGAACTAGGCATGAACACCCCGGGCCACAAGAACTAGGCATGAACACCCCGGGCCACAAGAACTAGGCATGAACACCCCGGGCCACAAGAACTAGGCATGAACACCCCGGGCCACAAGAACTAGGCATGAACACCCCGGGCCACAAGAACTAGGCGATGAACAACCCGGGCCACAAGAACTACGGCATGAACACCCCGCGGCCACAAGAACTAGGCATGAACACCCAGGGCCAAAGGAACTAGGGCATGAAACACCCGGCCAAAGAACTAAGGTCATGAACACCCCGGACCACAAGAACTAGCATGAACACCCACCCCGGGCCACAAGAACTAGGCATGAACACCCCGGGCCACAAGAACTAGGCATGAACACCCCGGGCCACAAGAACTAGGCATGAACACCCCGGGCCACAAGAACTAGGCATGAACACCCCGGGCCACAAGAACTAGGCATGAACACCCCGGGCCACAAGAACTAGGCATGAACACCCCGGGCCACAAGAATTAAGGCACAAGCAACCCAGTTGCAGTGGCAGTTGCTGTTGTTGTTAAGTTTGGATGAATAATGTGTGAAATCTGTTTAAAATGTTGGTTTCAAGTTATTCAAGAGCCTGAGAGAGAGAGAGAGAGGTGTGAAAACATGATATTGTTTGTATATACTCTCTTTACTATATTGTTGAAGAGGAAGTTAAGACAAAGATATTCTTAGGCTGCTGTTTACTGGCCTTTCCTCACAGCAAGTGGTGTGGGCACCCGAAGTCCCACCTGGACCATTGCTGTTTCATGAGAAAAGGCCTTGAAATTGCACCCCAGCAAATGCCAGGTACCCAATCACAGCTGGGTGGACTGGTGGGGCTGTTAGCTCCTGCGAGTTCCTAGCCAGGCTCCAGGAGCTTTGCTTGCACGGCTCACAGTGCCTGCTTAGTGCACAGGCATCCTGGCTCTGCCAGGTGCGCGTGACCGCCTAGCGGCAGCAAGAAAATTTGCATTTTTGCAATTGTGTGTGTGTGTGTAAGAGTGCCTTGCAAGTTTCTTTTGCTCTACACTATATTGGGAAAGATGGCACTTTCAAATCTGAGTGATGAGTTAAAACAACCTCAAGTTGTTAAATTAAAGTCTTCAGTCATACATGCCTTGTATTGTATCAACTGATTGGGGACTGAGTCAGATGGCGTCATATGAAAAGCATTTCATTTCTCGCAAAAAAAAAAATTAGTGCGACAGCTTGGGGTGCACAAGACATGGTTTTTCACTATTTATTTATATCATTATTCTCATATTGTTTCCATGTGGGCAGGATGGTCTCAGGGAGCCTGCTCATGTCAATTCCCTTAAAAACAATTTTATGCAATAATCATAAAAATAAATTAATAATAATGATAATAATAATAGTGTAAAATAATTACTGAAATTCATTAAAAAAAAAATTCCTGATCTAACATATTTGCAGATGTGCTCACATTTTCAGCAATCTTCCAGAGGGGGAAGGAGAACTGTTAGGGAGGTTGTAGGGAGAGGCAGGCCCAGTGGACAGACACCAAAATCTGTCCTCTGTCACATCAGATCTCTTGCTCCTGCTGTAGTCCCAAGTGAAGATCCTAGCCCCAACTTCTTTCCGTCTTTAGTACTGAACAAACTCTGTTGCTGTATTTGCACTGAAGTCACCGTAAACCCCGTTTCACTATCTTGTGGAGAGACGATTTGTTCCGAGTGCTGTTGTAAAAGCATTTTAATAACAAATAGCTTGGAATGTCCATGCTGTTTCAGACATACACTGACTAGTGAAACGATAAGTCCTCCCTCATCTTTGTTCATGTCATTGCTGAATGACTCCGTGCTGTTCTGTATCAGGGGTTGAGGGAAAATGGTGAAGCTGCAAGAATACAAGCAGCATTTGGATAGCAGGTGCAAGTCCTTCATAGTAAATGCAGACTCACCATCAAAGGTGACACTGAAGGACGTGATCAGGAAGTCGACTTCTACACCTAAGCCTTTCTGAAGTTCTACCGAGAGAATTTCCCCCGTGCGTCAATACTCCCTAAGATGCACATCTTAGAGGACCACTTGGTGCCATGGATGCGCAGATGGAAAGTTGGATGTGGAATAATGGGAGAGCAGGGAGCAGAATCGATTCATGCCCACCTACAGCAGCTAGAGAGAACCTACCAAGGAATTTCGAATGAAGTGGACAGGCTCAAGTACATTTTCAAGGAGCAAACACTTGAGTCAGCTCCATCCCTGACTTCCCTGAGACCTCCAATCAAGAAGAGGAAGAAGCATACTGTAGACACAGCTACAGCATAGGCATCATTTTAAGCTTATTTTAATTCACATCTCATAGAACAACCATAGCTAGCTAATTATCCCTAAGTATGTTACCTTATTCATCGTTATAAACCTCATCTGTCTGCAGCACCATAACTTTCAAAAAAAAAATCGAAGCCACACCAATACAGACTCTCTAGACTCAATAAGAGTTGCTGCACACTCTGCACTAACTTCTGTTTCTCCTAGAAGTTCCAGTGAACTGTTACCGCCCGCTTACTTGCTGGTACTGGCGGCGCCAATAGCGGCGGTGTGGTAGCGAATATTTTTTGACCTTTTTTTTTTTAAAAAGCCTGACGACTGAAAGGCTTGGTTTTCCCCCCTAACCCAGGCGCGGTAAGTGTTAATTGAGCTTAAAAATAGAATTCTTATTGCACGGGCAAATGGTTGCTAGGGTAGTTGCTAGGAAAATTGACACTGGGGAAAATATTTTTGGGGGTGTGTCTAAGTGCCGCGTTTTCAATGGGATTGAAACACCTTCATGAATAACTGACCTCTTCCACAATCCAATCATTCAAACTCCACCCGCGCCAAGGTTTGGACAACTCAGAGCTGGTTGGAGTAGATTATGGCTTGCTTGCGGCTCATTCTCCTAGCTGTCATATCAGCTTCTTACCTGAGTCTGGCTGCCTCTCAGGATATTGAGAAGATGAAACTTGAACTCCTCCAACACCAGCAGTTGAAGGACATTCTAAAAGGAGTTCCTAATTATCAAGAGATTCTGCAAACATCTCAGAAAGCATTCCAGAACTTATGGAAATCAAATCTCCAAGAAGGACTAAAGAGTGGGCTCCCACTGTCACCAGAATGCAACCAGTCTATTGGATATGTGCTCTCTAATTCCTCTAGACTTGTGCCACTGCTAGATGCCCTAGGGAAGCCAGGAGCTGGGATACTCGGTGGAAATGTTAACTTACCAGTAGCATTTGATGAATGTTTTGCGTACAACTACACAGCGTTTTGCTACTCCAGTGCAGTGATAGTGTTGAAGTTGCTGCCGTATGCCGTCATACCGTGGAAAGTGGGCATGTGCGTCCCAAAGTATTGCACTAGTGCGGACATTGCTGGTCTCATCAACTCTACCAGAGAACTGATTGTTGTCAACACTTCCATCACCTGCACCAACTCCAAAACTCCTCCATACAGCAACGGAGCAAAGATCATGATAGCAGTGTCTTGTCTCTTCATGGCCCTGGTTCTCATTGGATCGTGTGTTGATACTCTGCTGCAGTTCAGAACCAAGTACCAGAAGGTGACTGCCATGTCTGTTAATGTTGATTCTCCTGATGAAGCAACACCAATACTTCCTAAAGGTGAGCCAAAACAGAAGACAGTAAATCCACTGGACTTCATCTTGGCTTTTTCTCTCTTCAAGACAGTGCCCACCCTGCTGGCGACCCAGCAGGGACCCGGTGTTATCACGTGCTTGAATGGCATCAGAGTTATTAGTATGACGTGGGTTATTTTAGGACACGCCTATGCTTTTGCCATGGTGCTTACTTCTGTAGATAACCCTATAGCTACTCTCAAGGTACCGTCGAGGTTTTCCTTCCAGGCTGTAGGGAATGCGTACTTCAGTGTGGATAGCTTCTTCTTCCTCAGTGGAGTGCTAGTGGCTTTCCTTACCCTAAAGGAAATGAAGAAAAAAAAAGGCCGGTTTCCTTTTCTTCATTACTACGTCCATCGATATTTACGCATTACTCCGACATACGCATTTGTGCTCTTCTTTGCTACATATCTTGGCATTCATTTAGCAGCTGGTCCATTCATGAGTCTTGCTGATGCCATTGGACCTGCTTGCAGGAAATATTGGTGGACTAATCTTTTTTACATTAACAACCTGTACCCTTGGAAGCTAGGGGACCAGTGCCTAGGCTGGGGCTGGTACTTGGCCAATGACATGCAGTTCTACATCATAGCACCTACAATGCTGATAGCTGCTTACTACTTGCTCCCTGTGGCCATCATCATTGCCTTGGCTTTTGTGTTGAGTGGTTTCACTGTAGATGGCTTTCTCACTGGATACTTTGATTTCCAAGGCAATGAGCTATCCAGCATTGCTTATAAATACGTGGGACGGCCTAACATCACTCAGGCCTACACGGATGCTATTTACGGCAAACCTTGGGACCGCATCTCTCCCTATATAGTAGGCCTTGCCCTGGGCTACGTTCTCTATAAGAACATCAAATTTGACTACAACAAAGTGCTCAATCTAGTTTTCCATGGCTTCTTGTGGGCGGTGGCTACTTTCACAGCGTTCTGGCTCGTGTACGGTCTCTACTTCACATGGCACGGCCATATTCCTAGCAAGGCAGAGAATGTCATATACATTATGCTAAGTCGTTGCTTATGGGCCTGCTGTCTGGCTCTACTGGTATACGTCTGTCACCATGGCTACGGATGGGTCGTCAACTCCTTCCTCTCCATGAAGCTGTGGACTCCATTGGCTAGAATGACCTTCAATGCCTACTTAATCCACCCAGTGGTGATCTTTACCATATATGGTCAGCTCCAATTGCCCATCCATTACACGGATATCACTCTGGCCTGCTACTTCATAGCATTGGTAGCTTTGTCCTATGCTGCAGCTGGAATAATCTGTGTTGCCGTGGAGTTTCCGTTGGGCAGTGTAGAGATGCTATTCTTTAAACTTGTTGGCTTAAATCGTCGTGCCAGTCAAAGACATGACACAATAGCTACAAAACCTGAAGAACCTTAGTAGAACTGAGTGTGTGTTTTATACAGTTCACAATATGGAATGTTATAATCTTTTCTAATCTTATCTTCTTATTCTGTGTGAATATGCTATTGAGTTGGTCACTTGTTAAAATACATTAAATTATAAATACTCTCAGTGTGTATGTTGCTATAGTTACCCATTATGAGGACCGAGTTAAGTCTGCTTCCATCACACACACACACACATACACTGCTATAGTTGGCATGGCGAACTACAGCTACCTTAATAAGTTGTCCTCACATGTTCTGTCTACTTGTTGACGAGGTAATAAGTTCAAAGTCAGTTTCTCTTCTTTTTTTTTTTTTTCTTTTTTTTCTTTTTTTTTTTATGACATACTCGGTGTGTTATTATGATTGCATCATTTACGATGTACAGTTGTGTGACCCCATCAGTAGCTCCAACAATATGCTACCTATCTTGGTGTATGAAAAGAAGAGGTCAAGAATCAGTCCGATCTTATACCAGTGTATTTTCACAGCCTCTATATGACAGAATCCCGAGTATGGTTTGAAGGGTAGCTGCTCTTGATGCAGATATACAATGTGGAATGGATCGGCTGATGTTTCTAAAGTGACTTTATCAGAAGCACATCTGCAACCATTTAACTTTCTTTTGACTACACTGACACAATGGAGGAGCTTATTTAGACTTTCTTAAGAGCCATATACATAGCTGACTTGATGAAGGGTGGCTGTTGGTTAGTAGGAGTTCATATTTCTTGTGTATTGGGTTATATTAGGCTGAGTCTTTAGAGTGGGAATTCTTCATGTTCTGTTCATTCTGTTGAACAGGTTATATTTTATTTGCAATTTTTAAATTGTTCCTCATGCTGTGTTGCTGTTTTTATCTGTTTAAAATTGCCTGCTAAATATATTCAATTAATTAGCTACTATCAGCACTTTTTATATTTAGCTAATATTTTTTTCACTTCTAGTATTAGTGATGTGTTTCAGCACAAATGGGGAGCGAGTCATTGAGCACCAGCAATTCAAACAGATGGGGAGCGAGCCATTGAGCACCAGCAATTCAAACAGATGGGGAGCGAGCCATTGAGCACCTGCAATTCAAACAGAGAATAGCTAAATTAATCTGATAAAAATTGACTTTTGCTTTCACAAAATCTTCTTGCAAAAATAACAAAAAGGCTACATTTATTTCTTTGTTTGAAGTTATTGTTTTAGCCTCTGTTCACCTAGCATTGGAAGACATCATTCTGTTCACCTAGCATTGGAAGGCATCATTCTGTTCACCTAGCATTGGAAGGCATCATTCTGTTCACCTAGCATTGGAAGGCATCATTCTATTCACCTAGCATTGGAAGGTATCATTCTGTTCACCTAGCATTGGAAGGCATCATTCTGTTCACCTAGCATTGGAAGGCATCATTCTGTTCACCTAGCATTGGAAGGCATCATTCTGTTCACCTAGCATTGGAAGGCATCATTCTATTCACCTAGCATTGGAAGGCATCATTCTGTTCACCTAGCATTGGAAGGCATCATTCTGTTCACCTAGCATTGGAAGGCATCATTCTATTCACCTAGCATTGGAAGGTATCATTCTGTTCACCTAGCATTGGAAGGCATCATTCTGTTCACCTAGCATTGGAAGGCATCATTCTGTTCACCTAGCATTGGAAGGCATCATTCTGTTCACCTAGCATTGGAAGGCATCATTCTGTTCACCTAGCATTGGAAGGCATCATTCTGTTCACCTAGCATTGGAAGGCATCATTCTGTTCACCTAGCATTGGAAGGCATCATTCTGTTCACCTAGCATTGGAAGGCATCATTCTGTTCACCTAGCATTGGAAGGCATCATTCTGTTCACCTAGCATTGGAAGGCATCATTCTGTTCACCTAGCATTGGAAGGCATCATTCTGTTCACCTAGCATTGGAAGGCATCATTCTATTCACCTAGCATTGGAAGGCATCAATTTGTTCACCTAGCATTTGAAGCATCATTTGTTCACCTCGCATGGAGGCATCATTCTGTTCACCATACATTGGAAGGCATCATTTGTTCACCTAGCATTGGAGGCATCATTATGTTCACCTAGCATGGAAGGCATCATTGTCACCTGCAGGAAGGCATCATTCTGTTCACCTAGCATTCGGAGGCTCATTCTGTTCAACTAGCATTGGAGGCATAAGTTCTGCTTCACCTAGCCATTGGAAGGGAATCATTGTTAACCTAGCATTGGAGGGCTCATTCTGTTCACCTCTAGCATTGGCGGGCATTCATTTGTTCACCTAGCATTGGAAGGCATCATTTCTGTTCACCTAGCATGGAAGGCATATTTCTGGTATTCACCTAGCATTGAAGGCACTTCTATTCACCTAGCATTGGAGGCAATTCTGTTCAAACCTAGAATTGGAAGGCATCTTCTGTCACCGCGCTTGGAAGGCATCATTCATTCACCTAGGCATGGAAGGTAGCATTCTGTTCACCTAGCATTGGAAGGCATCATTCTGTTCACCTAGCATTGGAAGGCATCATTCTGTTCACCTAGCATTGGAAGGCATCATTCTGTTCACCTAGCATTGGAAGGCATCATTCTATTCACCTAGCATTGGAAGGCATCATTCAGGAAATATTCCCAAAAGTAGTTATAGCCGTTGACTAGCAAATATAGAATTATAGCTATAGTTTATTTTGACTTCTGTAGTATCTATAATAAAATAGGTCCAATGTTTCGGCTCCATGGAGCCTTCATCAATTCCCGAGAGTAGTAAAAATAAGCCATTCATACTATTTAAATGACATGTGTTAGTTTATTTTATTCACTTGTGATAGTTTGTGGTGTGTCTTATTTGCTTGAGTACAATACAATACAAGAAAAAACTTGCACACAACTGGCAGAACTTTCTTTTTCATCCTGTGACTCACCAGATATCCAGTACAGTGGTTTGTGGCACTGCAAATAGTTTTATAATGATATTCATAGCATGTGCTGGGATAGGACAGCCTGTAGTAAGAAATCTTACAATGACCTCAACAATGGAGTACGAGGTTACAGTAGTCTATAGAGTATGCATCGGTTTATAATTGATTTATGCTGCAGCTGTGGTGCATTGGCTTCTGTGACATACTCTGACAGTTGGAAGTTAAATTCACTTTATTAGACATAGCTAGTAGCTACTGACTAGAATTTTAGGTGTTAAATAGATTTAGGTCCAACAACCAAAGAACTCCAGAGTGGTACTTCTAATTTTTCAACTTTTATACATACCAAACTAAAAAGATAGGACACTTGTTCAACAATGCTGACTATCAAATAGTGTGTGCTATGTGCTATAACTTTTATTGCTGTCTTTCTTAACATTTATTTATTAATTATATAAATGTATTGCATTTTAATAAAATCAACTAACAGTTTGTGTGATGTATTGTGATAAGTTCTAAAGATGATTAACACAGAGAGAATGCTGTGGGCTATGCCTCAGCTGCTTTAGCCTCGACCGTGTCTTGCCGCTGACTGCCTCGTCTATTCACTCCCATGAGCTTGAATAGCAGCATCTCTATGGTACTCAGAGGCAACTCCACGGCAACACAGAGAACTCCAGCTGCCGCGTATGCTAGCACTACGAATGCTATGAAGTAGCAGGCCAGAGTGACGTCTGTGTAATGGATGGGCACTTGGAGGTGACCGTATATGGGGAAGATCACAACCGGGTGGATTAAGTAGGCATTGAAAGTCATTCTAGCCAATGGAGTCCACAGTTTCATGGAGAGGAAGGAGTTGACGACCCATCCGTAGCCATGGTGACAGACGTATACCAGTAGAGCCAGACAGCAGGCCCATAAGCAACGACTTAGCATAATGTATATGACATTCTCTGCCTTGCTAGGAATATGGCCGTGCCATGTGAAGTAGAGACCGTACACGAGCCAGAACGCTGTGAAAGTAGCCACCGCCCACAAGAAGCCATGGAAAACTAGATTGAGCACTTTGTTGTAGTCAAATTTGATGTTCTTGTAGAGAACGTAGCCCAGGGCAAGGCCTACTATATAGGGAGAGATGCGGTCCCAAGGTTTGCCGTAAATAGCATCCGTGTAGGCCTGAGTGATGTTAGGCTTGCCCACATATTGATAGGCTATACCAGAGAGTTCATTGGCCTGGAAATCATACACTCCAGTTAACGTCGAATCAATGATGAATCCACTGGCTATGAATGCCCCTGCAATTATCGCGCCAACTGGAAGCAAGTAGTAAGCAGCTATCAGCATTGTAGGTGCTATGATGTAGAACTGCATGTCATTGGCCAAGTACCAGCCCCAGCCTAGGCACTGGTCCCCTAGCTTCCAAGGGTACAGGTTGTTAATGTATAAAAGATTAGTCCACCAGTATTTTGTGCAACTGTCCTTTATGGGGTTAAAAAGACTCATAAATGGTCCAGTTACTAAATGGTCACCAAGATAAGTAGCAAAGAACAGCACGAATGCGTATGTCGGAGTGATTCTGAGATACCTGTGAGCATAGTAGTGAAGAAAAGGGAAGCGACCTTTTTTCTTTGTTTCCCGAAGTGTGAGGTAAGCCACTAGCACTCCACTGAGGAAGAAGAAACTGTCCACACTAAAATATGCACTTCCTATAACTTGGAAGGATAGACGAGAGGCAGCAGAAATGATAGTGACAGGATTGTCAACTGAAGTGAAGGATATGGCAAAGGCATAGGTATGGCCTAGGATCACCCAGCTCATGCTGATGACTCGAATGCCATTCAAACTAGTGATGATTCCGGAGCCTTCTTTGGTAGCTAGCAGAGTGGGGACAGTCTTGAACAGAGAGAATGCCATCACAAAGTCTAGCGGACGCACTCGCGACATCTTTGTGTTATTCTTGGACACTAGTGGTGTTTCTTCATCTAGTTTCTCCTTTATGTCTGGATTCACAGACTGTGACTCACTTAACTTCAGATTGAGGATTTGCATGAAGATATCAATGACAGTAGCTGTGATTACCATAGCAGCAAACAGAGAGCAGATGACCAGCATTATTATAGCTCCGGTTTCATAGCCAGGACTCTTGGTGTTGGTGCACATAAGAGTGTTGTTTTTTGGAGTTATATCGACGTCTTGCAGGATCTCTGCTATGTCTTCACTTGTACAGTACTTAGGCACACACATCCCGAGCTTCCAGTCTTTGATGCCCAATATCTCAACTTCTGCAGAGTAGCAGAATGCAGTGTAGTTATAATTGAAGCACTCGTCAAAGGAAGCCACTATGTTCAGGTTTCCGTCCAGTATCCCTGCCCCAGGCTTGCCCATTGCATCTAAGAGATGCAGCATCCTGGTGGTGTTGGCGAGGATGTATTCTAAAGAATCCATGCAATCAGAAGTCAGAGCCAGATCCTCCATTCTTCCAAGAATATCTTGCTTCCACACATTCTGCAGTTTGTACGATGCATGAAGAAGCTCCTGATAGTCTGGTTGCTGTTTAACTAGTGCATCGTTGTGGTCACTCTGGGAAACTACTTTTAGAAGTTTCTCCATATTTTGGGAAGCAGCAAACTCCAGGTGAACCACACCAATGAGGAGGAAGAGGAGCTGAAGGGAAAGGTAGCGGCTAGCCATGGTCTATTGGTTTGAAGTGAAGTGGCGGGTAGATAGGATGGATTTATACCCTAGATATCTGAGCATATTCATGAAAGGAGGACTACAACTTTAATGTATTCATGGACCATATAGTTCCAATCTACAACAGTTGGTCAACCACACATACTAGCCATGAGCAGGTCACATGGGCTCACTGGAACTCTCTAGTGGCAGATAGCCCATGAAATCAGAGTAAAAAAGATAGTAGCAGTACCTGAACCACACCCATTTGAGGATTATGAGACATCGTGCAATATCTATCACATGCATCAATACTCTGGCATTAGTTGACTGACTTGCATTGTTAGTCCATAACACTACTTTACCAGACAAAGTGATGTTATGACTTTGCCTATCTAATGAGAGAGAACCTTTAAATTGGAACCCCATTCTTTTAAATATGCCAATTATGTGTTGTTGCATTTTCACAAAGAATTGCCTTGTCAGCATAGTGTTTGCACTGCACACACACACACACACACTTCACTAAAGCCAGAGCTGTGACAGTTTCAGCAGAGTTAGCAATTCCTTTCACAAGTCTAATTATTAGTTATACCAATAGTTCATAGTAACCAGATTCATAGTAACCACATTCATTGGTTTTTAGAAGCAGTCTCTATGGTGATGTGACTAGCACTGGTAGGCTGCCTAGAGAATGGTGGATATAGATGACACTATTGTGATTATAGTAGCACTCTCATAGGGTTGACCCTTTCCTTGCCATAGACCTAATGCAAAACCAAAGCCTGTGATTTCAATGTTAACTATTCATAAATTTATATGATTTGCTAGGTTCTGCTTTTTATTGAATTTTCTAGCCAGGAATTTTGTCAAGAATAATGCCAATGCAAAAACAACAACAACAACAACAACAACAGCATTTACTCTATTGCAATGCTCTTGTTTCTATTCTGATCAGGCTAGATTGAAAATTGATACCAGTTACAGAGTTAGCATTGCGATGAGCCTGTCCTATGCAATCCTTGTGGAGTTAGCATTGTGATGAGCCTGTCCTATGCAATCCTTGTGATGAGCCTGTCCTATGCAATCCTTGTGGGGGTCTCTGTAGACTAGACAGAAAGCTTTTAATGTATTAATCATAGCTACATAATATTTATGATAATTTGTCTTTATTTCATCTTCCACAATATTATATACAGATTAAAACACACAGATTAGTAACACGAGGCAAACTGGTAAACATACAGTTTTATTTCATTCACATAATTGCACTCCATTAGTTAAGCTTCATTCGTGTCTTTCTTGGTCTCTTTTGTGGCATCTTGCCTTTGACTGTCACGCTTTCCAAGTCCAAACAGTTTGAAGACCAGCATTTCCACAGAGCCAAGTGGAAACTCCACCGACACACACACCACAGCAGCTGCAGCATAGGAAATCACCACACTAGCGATTACGTAAGTAGCATAGGTGATCTCTGTGTAATGAATGGACGTCTGCACTTGACCAAATATGGCAAATATCACGAGAGGATGGACCAAATAGGCATTGAAGGTCATTCTAGCCAGAGGAATCCACAGCTTCATGGAGAGGAAGGAGTTGACGACCCATCCGTAGCCATTGTGACAGGCAAAGACGACCAGAGCAAGGCAGCAGGCCCACAGGAAGCGCCCCAACATAATGTATATGACATTCTCTACCGTGTGAGGAATATGGCCGTGCCATGTGAAGTAGAGACCGTACACGAGCCAGAACGCTGTGAATGCAGCTACTAACCACAACACATTATGGAACACTACATTCAAAATTTTATTATAGTCGAACTTGAGCTTCCGGTAGAGGATGTACCCCAGTGCAAGGCCTACAATATAGGGAGAGATACGGTCCCAGGGTTTGGTGTATATGGCGTCACCATAGGCTTGCGTGCTGTTAGGTCTACTGGTATAGCCATAGGCTAGGGCTGACAGCTGATTGGCTTGGAAGTCAAATATTCCAGTGAGGATGATGTCTATGGTGAATCCACTGCATATGAAAGCAGCTGCAATGACCGCACCCACTGGGAGGTAATGATACGCCGTGATCAACATGAGCGGGGCGATGATGTAGAACTGCATGTCATTGGCCAAATACCAGGACCAACCCATACACTCGTCACCCAGCTTCCATGGATACAGGTTATTAATATAGATGAGGTTGGTCCACCAGTATTTGGAGCAAGGCGCTCTAAAAGGGTCCATCAGGGTCATGAAGGGTCCCACCGACAGATAGCGTCCAAGATACATTGCAAAGAACAAGACGAAGGCGTACGTGGGTGTTAATCGAAGGTATCTGTGGATGTAATAATGCAAGAATGGAAAATGGCCTTTTTTCTTGTTCATCTCTCGAAGTGTAAGGTAGGCAACAAGCACACCGCTCAGAAAGAAGAAGCTATCTACACTGAAGTATGCATTTCCAACCGCCTGGAAAGAAAAACGTGATACAATGCTTAAGATTTTAGGTGCATTGTCGACTCCGCCTACTATAGAAGAGAACACATACACATGACCCAGTATGACCCAGAACATGCTGATAACCCTCAGGCCATTTAAGCTAGTGATCACACTGGCACCTTGACCTGTGGCCAGTAACATGGGCACTGTTTGGAAGAGGGAAAAGGCTTTGATGAAATCCAGTACACTTACTTCAGAATTCTTGGAGGTAGAAGATGAGGAAGGATTTTTGTGGGAAGTTATCAGATGGGAGTTTTTCATGGACACCATTAAGTGTGTCTTCTCTGTGATAGTTTCAGTGAGTTCTGACCGGGTCCGCTTCCTTTTACAAGATAGTTTAGAGAGTTCTGTGGCCACTGCATCTATTACTGTAGCAACCAGCACCAAAGCAGCAAAGACGAACGAAATAGTTATCATGACAATAGCTCCTGGACTGTAGCCAGGAGTTTTGGAATTAGAGCACATCACAGTGCTCTCATTGACCCACAGCTCTCCAGTGGCATTAATGAGAAAAGCTATGTCAGTGTTGGTGCAGTATTTAGGCACACACAAGCCTATCTTCCATGGTATGCTGTAAATCTTATGAAGATAGACATTGTTGGCCAAACAGTAGCCAGTGTGGTTGTAGGAGAAGCACTCATCAAAAGCGGCAGCCATTATTGTGTTTCCACTCAGTATTCCTGCTCCTGGCTTGCCACTCGCATCTACAATGGGAAGAAGCTTGGAAGGGTGGGCAAACACATCCTCCACAGACTCCACACACTCTGCTGTCAGGATGGAACTGTTCCGTACATTGTCAAAAGTTTCCATCCACAAGTTCCTGACGGTTTCTTGGACATCATTCAAGTCGTCTTCTGAGCCATAATAATCATTTTGGATATCTTGATAGTCACTTGGGAAATGAGGGTCATCGTGAGGTAAGAACCCTTGTAGCAGCTGGTGGATATTCTGTGAGTGTCCACGATGAAGCAGTGTGCTGACTGACAGGAGGAAGATGCAGCATGTACTGGACATGAAGTTAGCCATTGTTGTCAAACCAACAGATGACAGCAGTCCTATATCTTACAGTTTTATGCAGTAGTAGTTTTCTATATATAGCACCTGCTTTCAATAGTAGCAGTTATTGTGTGCAGCAGGAAGTGGTAATTCCGGACAGTGGTTTTACTACACACTGCTGCACATGTCCAGCTAGTCTGGCGGAGCCGACCCTTTACCTTCTTTGTTGCCCTTCTTTTTTTTCCTTCCCCCGCCCACCAACAAAGAAGGTAAAGGGTCGGCTCCGCCAGACTAATGTCCAGCATGGTTATTGTTAGTTGGTGGCTAGTTGGGGACTTTTCCCTTTACCATATATGTTAAACCCTTGCACAATTGGATCAGTTTGGAGCCACTTACTATAGTGAATGATGTCTACCAGATACTCTTTCATCAACAGATGACTGTAATAATGTATTGGTAATTCACCTTTTCCTGTTTAGGAAAAACAGAATTAATGATTTGCATATTGTAATACCTCTCATTGCTAGATATTATGTCATTTGCAAGTTAAATTTTGTTACAACGCCAAATGTTTGCCTGCTACAATTGTATATATTGCAATAAAATCATGTGATATTTTCCTCGAACTGACCTTTCCTAATACATGATCTTCACTCCTGCTTGCTAAGATGTAGTGAGTGATAATAGAATGGAGCAGACACAATGGGCTACTCCATAGAGTTGCCATAGTTCCCATTGCTATATTTGTAGCTAGACTGACCAACTGATAGAATAGTTAGAGTTGAAGTACATACTGTACTAATACATTACTGCACAATAGAACCACATTCTGTCTGTTCCATTTTTCTGTCGCCTTTCAGTGTTTCACCAGCTGAAACCATTATCAAATGCACATCTTCAATGACCTTCAAAGGTTTTAGTAACAGCAATTTGTACTGCAATACAAATTACATCAACTCCAGTTCCAAGAGTTGTGTGAGGGGAAATGCAAGTTGGTTCAACTGAAATGGACTCTTCAATTCATGTGTATGTGTGTGTGCGTACAGGTGTGTCCTGCGGTACACTGCTCACGTCAACCAATCCCAGGCAAGTGTCTTGGCCTCCTTCTCCCCATGCTCACGTTACCTGGCAACAGGTTCAGAGGACAACTCTGCGTATATCTATGATTTGAGAGGCTCCTCCCCTTTGCACAGACTGTCAGGACATTCTGACACGGTTACAGCTGTAGCCTTTCACCCACTCAAACCACTGGTTAGCACATACCCATACTCACAAAATACAGCACTAGCTCGTGCAAAATTACTGGACACTTTTGAAGTATCAAAACATTACCTCTGTGTTTGTGTGTGTGCGTATGTGTAGCTGGTGACGACAACTCTAGATGGCCAAGTAAGGTACTACAATGATGTCAAATAAAACTAATCATCTGTCTCTCCCTATCTCGTTCTTCTTTCAAATACATTCATTATGCCTTTTTTATGAATTATGATATTAAAAACCTATTCAGTGTCAAAGATGGAGTGGAGTATTACATTGTGTGGATTCCCTCATAGTAAATGAGAGCCAGTCGCTTAGTTTTGTGCATCACTCTCAGGTTCCTCTATCACTAGCAGCTTCTTATCCTCTTGACTGTTCTTCTTCATCTCGTACATGCGCACGTACGTGTAACTGGACGATCCTCCCAACACCAGCATATTACTCAACCACCACCAGTAACTCTTGGACTCCGAGTACACCATGCAAGCCAGGATGGTCTGGGCACACGCCTTCGCAGTGCCACTCACGTTGTGCGTCAGAGGACTTGTCACCTACACACATGTACATTACATGCAGTAATCAGGGACTCCTCGCCCACACACATGTACATTACATGCAGTAACCAGGGATTCATCACCCACACACATGTACATTACATGCAGTAACCAGGGATTCATCACCCACACACATGTACATTACATGCAGTAACCAGGGATTCATCGCCCACACACATGTACATTACATGCAGTAACCAGGGACTCCTCGCCCACACACATGTACACTACATGCAGTAACCAAGGACTCCTCGCCCACCCACATGTACATTACATGCAGTAACCAGGGACTCCTCGCCCACACACATGTACACTACATGCAGTAACCAAGGACTCCTCGCCCACACACATGTACATTACATGCAGTAACCAGGGACTCCTCGTCCACACACATGTACATTACATGCTGTAACCAGTCACCAGTGTAATAGATTAGCTACATTACTAAAAGGAACACCATATTTTTAATTAGATAATAATCCGCTTGTGGATGACTAGTGCAGTGTGAGTATTCATGAATAATTCACCAGATGATCAGAGTTGGTAAAGCATAATCATTACCTGGATGACCAGTGCAGTGTGTTTATTTATGAATAATTCATGAGATGATCAGAGTTAGTAAGGCATCATCATGACCTGAATGGGATAAGCGTTGACAGAGTGCGCACACAAACCATCCAGACCTAATAATTTAGAAGGGCTTGAAGTGCCTTATTAACCTGTTGTATCCTATGAAAACTGAACACTGGATCACTGAACTGAGTTGGGAGAGAATGTTCATCTACAGTAGCTAACCATAATGGGTATAAGAGAGACAGAGAAGCAGGAGAAGGCAAGGGTCAAAATAGAAGAAGGTGAGAAAAAGCTGACTGATGTAACTACTTCAATGAAATACACAGAAAGGACAGAGATACTGAGGAGCAGGAGAGGTAGACAGAGGAGGAGAGGTAGACAGAGGAGGAGAGGTGGACAGAGGAGGAGAGGTGGACAGAGGAGAGGTGGACAGAGGAGGAGAGGTGAACAGAGGAGGAGAGGTGGACAGAGGAGGAGAGGTGGACAGAGGAGGAGAGGTGGACAGAGGAGGAGAGGTAGACAGAGGAGGAGAGGTGGACAGAGGAGGAGAGGTAGACAGAGGAGGAGAAGGGAATCCATGAGTCGAATAGAGGAATAAGAAAAACAGGAATGGCTCAGGAAGAAAGATAGCAGGAGAGGGAAACCATGGATAAAAATACGTTATGCTACTGCACTCCTAATTTGCACAAGTTAATTTGCCAGTATTTTTAAATAGACTGCACATCTTTAAAAATAAATAAATATATATATTATATAATAATATATATATAATACTTATAGCACGAGTCAGAGTACAATATGGGAAAATATTTTACGAGCACGCAAAATATTTTCACGAGCCAAAGGCGAGTGAAAATGTGGCGTGAGAGTAAAATATCATTCCCATATTGTACGACGAGTGTGATAAGTGATTTATTGCTTCTTTGAAATTTTTCTCAACCGGTTACAATACAATTTTCATTGATTTTACTCGCTACGCGCGCGCTACAAGGAGCGTACAATATAAACCGTACAATATGGGAGAATACAGAACGCTAGCGTGATGCGGAAATATTCAAGTAAAAATATCAAAGCTGCAATAAATATATATATAATACATAGTACTTATTACATGAGTCAGAGTGTGATATGGTGAAATATTTCACTAGCCAAAGGCAGCAAGTGAAAATAAAGCCTGAAAGTGAAATATCTAGCCATATCACTCTGACAGCACACTAGATATCTTCACTGAAGTAGTTTTTGGTAACTGGTAAAGTGGGCTCCCCACAACCCCAGCTGATATTATAGCAGCTGCTCTAACCTGGCTGGGTAGGCTCTCCACTAGATAGAGTAAAGGTAGCTGTAAAAACCCAGAAAACTTGTAGCCAGGCCGGTTGCTATAACTAACTACTCTGGTAATGAGCTTGCAGCAATACAGCCATGAGAGATAACACTTTGTGATATAGTGGGTCACCTACCTAAAAATATCATTGTGAAGATATCTAGCGTGGAATATATATATATATATATATATATATTGATTGGAGTTAAGACAAGGGGGAGAGGGGTAGGTGATGGGATTTACCTGAATTTGTAAGGATGTGACATATCCTATGGCAATCCCAAAGAGTCCAGCAACGAGCATCAAGAACCAGAAATAGAGCTGGTGCCAGTGCTCAAAGTTATAGAGACTATGTCTCTCAGCCAACACTACGGCTACGCTCAGCAGCACCACTGCATTCAGGTTGTTGTAGAACTGAAGTCGCCAGATATTGTCCCCCACCAATGGCAGAACACGTTTAGTGAATATGGCATAGAGCGCCACACACAAGCTGGCCAAGATGCCGGATATCACACCCAACACAGACACAGAGGCTCCCTCAATAGACTTGTCCTCTTCCTTGATCCCCAGCAGAAATCCACACACTATTACACCACAACAAACCAGAACTCTCCACGACGTAGACTGCCGCAGAACTACAAAGGTGAAGATCTAAACTCCATACAGACACACACGCACACACACACATACATACACACACACATGCATCAGTACAGTGATACTTGAGTGTCATAACTCAAGGTGGAGGATAACTTGACAAGAAGCAGTGTATGGTGGTTCCTTCATTATAGCCTTGCATTTAAGGTTTAAACTTACTAAGAGAAAGATATATTCATTTTGGGAGAAATTCAGAATTGCTTGAATGACATTAATTCAATAGCACAAAAATTTCTCAAGGGAACTTTCAGCTCTAACAAGATCTCATGTCCATTGAACTCTGAATCTAATTGTTATTAAATTACTATAACATTAGCAATACTCCTCATTTGATTGTTACTATGGAAGTCAACTTAGAAACAATAAAGTTTAAATGTCTTCACATTCACACCTATCACTGGATAGCGTCACTTACCACGTTAAAGACAGTCGTCAACGATCGGCCAACATTGTAGAAGGCTATGCCAAGATACTTCAGAGTCAAGTTATTGAATACCACCATTCCAACAAATACTACAGATAGAGGTAGCACCTACACATACACACACACAAACAAACAAACTTAAAAAAAAAAGGAGAGGAAAAGTGCCGGCTTGCCTTCAACGCTGTTTTCAGGTTCTGACTGTGGGAACGTAATGGAGTCTGGATAGTGAGTGCTGATCTGGCCAAGAATGACAAAGCATGTAGTAGCCACCAAACATTGAGCCAAGGTCACAAAGAATGGGGCATCCAGCTAAACATAGGGAACAGAAACTGTTAGTGACCACACCTTACCAAAAATAAAAAAATGATGGTAATAAATCCCGTCTTCAAAGAAGGGTATTATGCCATGTCATGAGCGATGCTACATCTGAAATCACTCACCTTTAAATCTTTACTGCTCAGTAAATACTTGTTTAAAAATACCATGGATATTGAGATGAACCTGCCCAATTAATACACTTCGTAACTATAGCCATAACAATGAAAATTAACTTTACCAATATAGACAAACAACAGCAGCCACTTTCATCCATCTCTGGCCTATACTTTGAGTAGGAGGGTTGTCCTTCTTCATAACAAGCTTCGACCAGGCTACAATATACGCTAACGAGCCCAGACACTTTCCGACACACCTGTTACAGTTGCAGTAGATGGTGCGCATTTATTGGCGTTAGATTCTGGACTGAGAAAAGGGAGTGGCCTAATGGCTTCTGCCGGTTCCAAGGGAAGCAGGGGTAAACGCAGAAAAGGCAAGTTTTAGCAGTTATAACTCAGAGCCTGAGTGATATTATGATGCAGATGAAGTGCCAGATGTGAAGCTTTCCAAGTTTTTGTCTTACATTTGTCGCCACGGAGCTCAGAAGGAGGGGCTGGAGATAGGAGAAGGTCTGTGGCTTAGCTACAACTACATAATTACAAGTATCTACTATAGCTATTTAAGATTACCAGACTTTCAAGGTTTAGTAAAAAATTCCATGCATAGACACGGCTGCCAATGTCATTCAACTCTACTATTTAAACCGTCATATAAAAAAGTTCATTGGACTTGTACTACATTGTTAGACTCTAGATTAAACAAACTCTCTAAAAAGTGTAAAGTAAGTTGATGTGAAATGGTGACATCCCATACCAGTTAACTATTCATAATTGGTATATTCTCGCGCTACACTTGACACTGTGTCACTCTAGTAATTACTACATCCTGCTGTAGGTGGTTTTGTGGAAGTAGCAGCAATCCTTGCCCTGCCCAGTGGGTGTGGCTTTACTGAAGAAGATGTGCAGAGAGTTGTAGCAAACTGTCCCAAACAGAGGTTCTCATTGAGCCAGGATTCTGGGAGACAGAAAATCAGAGCCAATCAAGGCCACTCTATGGAGGTGTGTATAACCTCTGAGATACAGACATTTCTGTTTACATGTGCCATCAATGAATAACACATGTGCACACATACACACTCACAACACATGTACACACATACACACTCACAACACATGTACACACATACACACTCACAACACATGTACACACATACATACTCACAACACATGTGCACACACACACTCACAACACATGTGCACACATACACACTCACAACACATGTACACACATACACACTCACAACACATGTACACACATACATACTCACAACACATGTGCACACACACACTCACAACACATGTACACACATACACACTCACAACGCATGTGCACACATACACACTCACAACACATGTGCACACACATGTATGGTCAGGTGAAAGACTTGGAGTTGGTTCAGATTGGAAGTGCTGCTGAAGTGTCAGTAGTGGTACACGGAACATATCGCAGATGTATAGAGGCCATTAAAAAAGAGGTGTGGTCACGTTGATATATGTGTGTGTGTTTGTGTTGGATTTTAATGTAAAATCAGCTATTTAACCACAACTTGAGTTGAAAGTGATGTGCTAAATCTAGTAAGCTTTTAAAGTGATTGACCATTTCTTTTACATTTAAATTAAGACCTCCCAGAGGCTTTGGTGCAGTGCACTCAACTCACATGATGTGTTCACTATAAACTCTCTGTTTTAGGGTCTCAGTAGAATGAAGCGAAACCACGTGCACTTTGCACCCGGACTACCTGGTGAAGCTGGAGTTATTAGTGGTGAGTAGTGTCTCGACCTATTATGCATGTTGCTATGGCAATTATTTCAGGGATGAGGTCATCTTGTCAAGTGCTGATCTTCATCAATTTGGAAAAGGCACTACAAGGTACCTATCTATCCATCTATATATATCTCTATCTATATATATAATTATGTATTGTACCTTGGATATTTTCCTTCAGTATTTCCACTCATACAAATTGAACGCTGCACATTGAATGTTCCAATGCACTCATGCGTAGTTCTGGACAACTGTAATTTCAGATGTATGGCAGAGTTACCTCTGAATGATGAGGCTTTGAAGCACAGCCATTTTACTGTTTTGGAAAGTATCTAATGTACTATAAACAATTTATTATTTATCACACTCATTGTACAATATGGGGAGGACATTTCACTCTCTTGCGTGTATTTCCTGCCTTCGGCTTGTGATAATACTTGCATGCTCTTGCAATATCTCCCCATATTGTACACTGGCACGTTCAATAAGTATTATATACATAACCAGCTGAGGTTTTATAATCCTTGTAGATGGGCTCAAGTTCTATCGTTCTGCTAACGATGTCATACTTTGTCCTGGTGATGAGCAAGGCTTCATTCATCCCAAGTACTTTGAGAAGATCGTGCAGCTTTAGAAACAAGACAGTCACAACACCACTCTAATTATCATATTATTTCAAACCATCGTTTTTATGTGATTCTATTTAATAGTTTTGAGAGAGTAAATACCATAGTGCAATATAGAGTAAATACCATAGTGCGATATAGAGTAAATACCATAGTGCAATATAGAGAGTAAATACCATAGTGCAATATAGAGTAAATACCATAGTGCGATATAGAGAGTAAATACCATAGTGCGATATAGAGAGTAAATACCATAGTGCGATATAGAGAGTAAATACCATAGTGCAATATAGAGAGTAAATACCATAGTGCAATATAGAGAGTAAATACCATAGTGCAATATAGAGAGTAAATACCATAGTGCGATATAGAGTAAATACCATAGTGCAATATAGAGAGTAAATACCATAGTGCAATATAGAGTAAATACCATAGTGCGATATAGAGTAAATACCATAGTGCGATAGAGAGCAAATACCATAGTGCAATATAGAGAGTAAATACCATAGTGCGATATAGAGTAAATACCATAGTGCGATATAGAGAGTAAATACCATAGTGCAATATAGAGAGTAAATACCATAGTGCAATATAGAGAGTAAATACCATAGTGCAATATAGAGTAAATACCATAGTGCGATATATAGAGCAAATACCATAGTGCAATATAGAGAGTAAATACCATAGTGCGATATAGAGTAAATACCATAGTGCGATAGAGAGCAAATACCATAGTGCAATATAGAGAGTAAATACCATAGTGCGATAGAGAGCAAATACCATAGTGCGATATATAGAGTAAATACCATAGTGCAATATAGAGAGTAAATACCATAGTGCAATATAGAGTAAATACCATAGTGCAATATAGAGAGTAAATACCATAGTGCAATATAGAGTAAATACCATAGTGCAATATAGAGAGTAAATACCATAGTGCGATATAGAGTAAATACCATAGTGCGATAGAGAGCAAATACCATAGTGCAATAGAGAGTAAATACCATAGTGCAATATAGAGAGTAAATACCATAGTGCGATATAGAGCAAATACCATAGTGCGATATAGAGCAAATACCATAGTGCGATAGAGAGCAAATACCATAGTGCAATATAGAGAGTAAATACCATAGTGCGATATAGAGCAAATACCATAGTGCGATATAGAGAGTAAATACCATAGTGCGATATATAGAGTAAATACCATAGTGCAATATAGAGTAAATACCATAGTGCAATATAGAGAGTAAATACCATAGTGCGATATAGAGTAAATACCATAGTGCGATATAGAGTAAATACCATAGTGCGATAGAGAGCAAATACCATAGTGCGATATATAGAGTAAATACCATAGTGCAATATAGAGAGTAAATACCATAGTGCAATATAGAGAGTAAATACCATAGTGCAATATAGAGTAAATACCATAGTGCAATATAGAGAGTAAATACCATAGTGCGATATATAGAGTAAATACCATAGTGCAATATAGAGAGTAAATACCATAGTGCAATATAGAGAACAAAGGTAGTTTGAAATGGTCTAAAAGAAAAGACAAAACTTTAAAAAAAAATAAAAACCACAAAAATAAATCATATTAGCCTAACACACAAACAAACAAATGGGTAGAAACTGGTGAGCTGTCAGTTCTTATGATAATAGAGAGAGAGGCGGGCGGGCAGGAGGGAGGGGCAGAGAGAAAGGGAGGTGTCATACAGTGCTGATTTTATAGCCGACTCTCGCGGCATGCGCCTGAGCTTTAATGATCTCATCATCAGTCATGTGGACGTAGTTTCTTTTGCTACCGCTGGATGACGTGCTGCTCTGCCCATCTTGGTCATCTGGCTTGTCCAGAGACCCATGACTACCTCTGTCCCCAGGGGCCAAACCTCCCCCTGAAGGGAAGATGCTATCACTGGTAGAGGATGCCACAGGTGAAGTGAGAGATTTGATTTCATTCTGAGGAGAGAATTTCACCATCTTGCCACTGGAACTGGACTCTTCTGCAGTGGGGCTCTGCAGCTTCTTCTCAGCCTCCGCAGCTTGTGCTAGTGGGTGTGGCTTGGCTCCATGTGACGTCCAGAAGTTGTCTTCGCTCTCGTGTGTGAGATATCTCATCCCAAGCAGTCCCTCCAACTTGCACAGATCCTCCCACAAGACTTTGTCCTACAGGAGCAACAGGCTAACGTAAACACTTGGTCATGACTTCATAAACGAGTGCAGAGAGAGAGAGAGAGAGAGAAGATGAGAGAAGGCAAGTGGGGCCATTACATTTCAGAGCCTAGTTCATGAAGTGACAACATTGAGTTGTGAGCTACTGGAATTAGCAAGAGATGGAGGGAGGGAGGGAGGGAGGAAGAGGAATACTCTACTATCATAACTAGGACCTCACAATATACGCCAGCCACGAGTGATGGAGAGCTTCATGACATACATATGCACACACATACATACCCCCAGCCACGTGTGATTGAGAGCTTGAGATATTCTGAAACGACTCTTCCTGGACACTTGAAGCAGACGATTGATGAGATCCACAGCTACAGGTGTGTGTGTGTGTGTGTGTGTGTTTGCAAATGGGGAGAAGAGAAAGGGAGTTTATGACTAGTTGGTGAGGACAGAAGGCCCTGACCCAGGCTCTAACTAGTCTGTGGGGACAGAAGGCCCTAACCCAGGCTCTAACTAGTCTGTGGGGACAGAAGGCACTGACCCAGGCTCTAACTAGTCTGTGGGGACAGAAGGCACTGACCCAGGCTCTAACTAGTCTGTGGGGACAGAAGGCACTGACCCAGGCTCTAACTAGTCTGTGGGGACAGAAGGCCCTGACCCAGGCTCTAACTAGTCTGTGGGGACAGAAGGCATTGACCCAGGCTCTAACTAGTCTGTGGGGACAGAAGGCACTGACCCAGGCTCTAACTAGTCTGTGGGGACAGAAGGCACTGACCCAGGCTCTAACTAGTCTGTGGGGACAGAAGGCCCTGACCCAGGCTCTAACTAGTCTGTGGGGACAGAAGGCATTGACCCAGGCTCTAACTAGTCTGTGGGGACAGAAGGCACTGACCCAGGCTCTAACTAGTCTGTGGGGACAGAAGGCACTGACCCAAAGCCCCTGACCCAGGCTCTAACTAGTCTGTGGGGACAGAAGGCCCTGACCCAGGCTCTAACTAGTCTGTGGGGACAGAAGGCACTGACCCAGGCTCTAACTAGTCTGTGGGGAAAGAAGGCACTGACCCAGGCTGTGGGGACTGAAGCCCCTGACCCAGGCTCTAACTAGTCTGTGGGGACAGAAGGCACTGACCCAGGCTGTGGGGACTGAAGCCCCTGACCCAGGCTCTAACTAGTCTGTGGGGACAGAAGGCACTGACCCAGGCTCTAACTAGTCTGTGGGGACAGAAGGCACTGACCCAGGCTCTAACTAGTCTGTGGGGGACAGAAGGCACTGACCCAGGCTGTGGGGACTGAAGCCCCTGACCGGCTCTAACTCGTCTGTGGGGACAGAAGCACTGACCAGGCTGACAGAAGGCCCTGACCCAGGCTCTAACTAGTCTGTGGGGACAGAAGGCACTGACCCAGGCTCTAACTAGTCTGTGGGGGCACTGACCCAGGCTCTAACTAGTCTGTGGGGACAGAAGGCACTGACCCAGGCTCTAACTAGTCTGTGGGGACAGAAGGCCCTAACCCAGGCTCTAACTAGTCATGTCCCTGGCTACATACCTTCAGTGGAGATGTTGTTCCATGGATCTGGCGGGTACATGAAGGCTGCATTGTGGATCTGATCTGAAATCTCCTCATCCTCATTGAAGGGGAAAGTCCCAGACAAACTAAACACACCAACAGACAGTAACCACGCCTCCCAAATACCAGTAGAGACCACACGTCCTGCATACCAGTAGACCACGCCTTACCTTACGTACACAATGACACCAACAGACCACAAGTCCAGTGACCTATTGTACCCTTCATTCTTCAACACTTCAGGAGCTACATCAACAGGAGGATATCAACACACACATGAGAGTATGAGGTGCGTTCCCTCAACACCAGTTATATTGCCTCCCGCCCCTTCCCGCTCCCCCTGCCCTCTCTCTCTCCCTCACCCAGGTAAGCAGGAGTTCCCACTATAGACTTCCTGAAGGACTTCTCCCCGATGATCCTGGCAAACCCAAAGTCACAGAGCTTAGCTTGGGGCATGCCCGTCTCTGAGGTGAGCAACACATTCTCCGGCTTCAGATCGCAGTGGACAATGTCCTTCTTGTGCAGGTACTGAAGTGCTGTAAGTATCTAGAACACAATTACCATAGTTACCACACACAATCACCATGGTACATGTGTTATGGTAATACTACAAAATAGATTAGGAGATGCGGTCACTTCCCCATACTGGCAGTATATAATAGAGCAACAGCATAACCTTCTTCTGTAATAGAACAAGATAGTCTCACTCCACACCTGGTAGTCTCACTCCACACCTGATAGTCTCACTCCACACCTGATAGTCTCACTCCACACCTGATAGTCTCACTCCACACCTGATAGTCTCACTCCACACCTGATAGTCTCACTCCACACCTGATAGTCTCACTCCACACCTGATAGTCTCACTCCACACCTGATAGTGTCACTCCACACCTGATAGTCTCACTCCACACCTGATAGTCTCACTCCACACCTGATAGTCTCACTCCACACCTGATAGTCTCACTCCACACCTGATAGTCTCACTCCACACCTGATAGTCTCACTCCACACCTGATAGAGTCTCACTCCACACCTGATAGTCTCACTCCACACCTGATAGTGTCACTCCACACCTGATAGTCTCACTCCACACCTGATAGTGTCACTCCACACCTGGTAGTCTCACTCCACACCTGATAGAGTCTCACTCCACACCTGATAGTCTCACTCCACACCTGATAGTGTCACTCCACACCTGATAGTCTCTCACTCCACACCTGAGTCTCACTCCACACCTGATAGTCTCTCACTCCACACCTGATAGTCTCACTCCACATCTGATAGTCTCTCACTCCACACCTGATAGTCTCACTCCACACCTGATAGAGTACACTCCACACATGATAGAGTCCTCACTCCACACTGATGTCTCACTCCACACCTGATAGTGCACTCCACACTGGATAGTATCACTCACACCTATAGAGTCTCTCACTCCACACCTGTTGAAGATCTCACTCCACAGATAGAGTCTCACTCACACCTGATAGCGTCTCACTCCACACCTGATGTCTCACTTCCAACTGATTAGTCTCACTCCACACCTGTAGTCTCTCACTCCACCATGATAGAGTATCATCCACACCTATAGAGTCTCATCCCCACGATGATCGGGATTCTCACTCCACACCTGATAGGTCTCACTCCACACCTGATAGTTCACTCACACCTGGATAGTCTCACTCCACACTGCTAGCTCAATACAACACCTGATAGCTCACTCCAACATGCCTGGATAGTCTCCACTCCACAAACCTGATAGTCTCACTCCAACCTGATAGTGTCACTCCACACCTGATAGTCTCACTCCACACTCGATAGTTCACTCCACACCTGATAGTCTCACTTCCACACATGAAGTCTCACTCCACACCTGTAGTCGCACCCCACAACTGATAGTCTCAATCCACACCTGATGTCTCACTCCACCACTGATAGTCTCACTCCACACCGATAGTCTCACGCACACCTTGAATAGTCTCACTGCCACACCTGATTTCTCACTCCACACCGGGATAGAGTCTCACTCCACACCTGTAGTCTCACCTCACACCTGATAGTGTCACTCCACAACTGATAGTCTCAAACTCCACACCTGATAGTGTCAACTCACACTGGTAGTCTCACTCCAACCTGATAGAGTCTCACCCCAACCGATTAGTCTCACTTCCACACCGATAGTGTCACTCCAACACCTTTGATAGTCCACTCCCACTGATAGGTCACTCCACACCTGGTAGTCTCACTCCACACCTGATAGTCTCACTCCACACCTGATAGTGTCACTCCACACCTGGTAGTCTCACTCCACACCTGATAGAGTCTCACTCCACACCTGATAGTCTCTCACTCCACACCTGATAGTGTCACTCCACACCTGATAGTGTCACTCCACACCTGATAGTCCCACTCCACACCTGATAGTCCCACTCCACACCTGATAGTCTCTCACTCCACACCTGATAGTCTCACTCCACACCTGATAGTCTCACTCCACACCTGATAGTCCTACTCCACACCTGATAGTCCCACTCCACACCTGATAGTCTCACTCCACACCTGATAGTCTCTCACTCCACACCTGATAGTCTCACTCCACACCTGATAGTCTCACTCCACACCTGATAGTCCCACTCCACACCTGATAGTCTCACTCCACACCTGATAGTCTCACTCCACACCTGATAGTCTCACTCCACACCTGATAGTCTCACTCCACACCTGATAGTCTCACTCCACACCTGATAGTCTCACTCCACACCTGATAGTGTCACTCCACACCTGATAGTCTCACTCCACACCTGATAGTCTCACTCCACACCTGATAGTCTCACTCCACACCTGATAGTCTCACTCCACACCTGATATGGTCACTCCAACACCTGATAGTCCCACTCCACCCGATAGTCTCACTCCACACCTGAAGTCTCACTCCACACCTTATCGTCCCACTCCCAACACCTGATAGTCCCTACTACTCACATCCACACCATCCACACCTCATAGTCTCACTCCACACCTGATAGTCTCTCACTCCACACCTGATAGTCTCACTCCACACCTGATAGTGTCACTCCACACCTGATAGTCTCTCACTCCACA
>WLWD01002860.1_pt1 | contig 41747 bp, 35 predicted proteins | sample 6712731 | NCBI WGS metagenome assembly WLWD01 (sample SAMN12718690, study PRJNA576275) | sponge metagenome | isolation source: marine sponge | host: Mycale hentscheli | place: New Zealand: South Island, Marlborough, Capsize Point | collected 2014-11-01
GGTAGGGAAGGATAACTTGATCTTGGAACTTCTACTACAGACCCTTTCTGTTGTAATCAATCTGATCCAAGTCTGTGAGTGTTCGAACTAAGGTGGGGTAAATCACATGAGCACTACCATAATTTCTTTCAGGGCTTCAACTGCTTTGGCGTAATCCTTGCCTCCTGCTGAACTTCTGTGGACTAAGTTCTGGGCCTCTTTCATCTCCATGGCGTTCAGCAGTAGGCTGCATTTCTCGACGTCACCAAACAGACTGCCTCTGTTAGTCATGACCACGTCGAACACCTCGTAGAAGGACTGCCACAACAAAGGCTGTCCATCAAAAGAGGGTAGGTCAATGTTGAGGTGGGTTGTTCCGCGGGATGTGTCTTTGATAGCCTCAGCCGGCCGGGGAACCTCGTCCTTAGATTCCTTGTGATCCTTGGCTTTTGCCATGTCCCGGGATACTCTGTTAACTCCGTCCCTCAGGTACTTGACCAAAGGCTTCACCCTCATGTCATTAACTACTTTTGCGGCCTCCTTAGTGAAGGCTTTGACATGAGTCCTGAACTGTGAGAACAAGTCTTGAAAGTGGCTGGAAGCTAGGTCAACATCTTCTTCCAGTTCTTCTAGATCGGCATATAGGTTCTGATACTCTGTGTAGAGCTGGTGGGCGATCAGTGCTTGATTGGCATGTCTGAGAACTCCTGTTAGATGTCTCAAACTTGTCACTCTCTTCTAACTCTGCTTTCAGTTCAGCTGGGACTCCTTCAAGGAGCTGTTCCAGATGGTTCTGAAGTGCTGTCTCTATGTCTATGATCCTCTGAACTTCTTCGGTTAGTCTCCAATTCAACCAGAGTGAAATCTTGGAAAGTGAGGTGGTTATCTTCTTATTTATCCTTGTGATTTGTCCACGTCGAATGGCTCTCTTATGCTTGAGAGAGTATCTATCGAGTCTATCCTTTCAATTGCGTCCAATTTGTCCATGCTGGCAATGACTGCGTTGTTTGGAGGGTGATTGATGATAGGAAGGTTGAAGACTGAAGTGTTGACTGACGGTTGTTTGATGAGTCGAGCGGAGTGTGGACTTGACAAGTGTGGAGTGAGGGGTTCCCAACAAAGAACAACACAGTGGGTGTCTAGGTCAAGGCTTATAGGTGAAATCTTATCTTTAGCCTATGAGTCAGACAACCCAAGTATGCTGAAGCTTAGTGGAAATAGCCTCAGTGGTGCCAGTCTTCTCGCCGATGATGACGACTCAAAGGACCAATGTTCGGACCTTGTAAGAGCCTGAGCACAGTATTCCACGAAGGACCAGATTATACGAACTAGGTGACACCATGTCCTTGAGTTAATAGTGGTTCAGATTTGTTCGCTTTCTCGGCCTGGTCTTTCTGCTCTGCACCGGCTTGCAGGATGGGGGCCCCCACAGCTGCTACATGCATGCCAGTATTTGCACTCCTTGCCATACCGACAGTCTCTGGCATGTTTATTGAATTTCCTGCAAGTTTCACCTCGGCTGCTCCCTGGCTCTTTTGGGGCACCAAATGCTGTACTCCACGACCTCTTCTTCTGCCTGTGTGGTCCAGGGTGTTGCAGCTCCCACACCAGCTGTCTCCGATCGCCTGACCGGTGAAACAAAGAGAGTACACACTAGGGTCTATACCCTTGCCCATGACTGACCCTCCACTCCTGCCATCTCTTGACGAAATGTGGAGTCATATATGTCCCATGATGGCCACTTATAGCGCTGGATCGCTTTGGCAATTGTTGTCTGATACACCATCAGCTCTGCCAAGCGGCCTGGCTGGTCCTGCCCAATGGCTGCTGCATATATGGCAAAGCACTGGAGCCATGTCACCAGGTCTGGGACTAGTTTCTTGGCCGGGTTCAGGTCAGCGGTTTGGATGACCACAATGGGACCCTCCGATGGCTGGGATATGGGCCTTGTCTTTCCCCTGGCCGGGGGAAGCTCCATGAAATCAATGTATTCCCTGGACTTAATCCGGTCCATTAGGTGCCGTGGGATTGCGGCTAGGCCAGGCCCGACCTGAACCAGGGTGGGTTGTGCCTACCGGGCCTGAGGTGATACTCCGGGTTTGCCTGAACTTGTGCCCAGAAATGCTGTCAGACCCACTGCTGCCAGCTCCTGAGGTTGTGTCCCACCTGTGGGGCAAACAGAATAAAATTATTGCAAGCCTTATTCTGGCATTAACTCGCCTCCTTTTGATAGGGCGCTGGCCAGTATCACACTTGATAGGGCACTGGCCCAGGCCATCATGCATGATAGGACGCCAACCTTCGCTAGCACGTCCATTGGGGTGCTGGCCCCCACTAGCGCTTCCACTAGTTGTTGGCCAAGCTAACAAGTTTGCTACATTGGGTGCCACCTCCCACCCGACGCACTTATGCGTTGCCTTCTAGCCCAGTACCATGTGGCCAAATGACACTTGCCCAGGGCAGATTTGATTTGCCCCTGTGCCCCCCCCCCCCCCCTCCTCCTCATTGTGACAACCCTTGCCCTAAGCTAGCCCCTGTTAGCTGGCTAGGGGCCCCAGGCTGGCTCTGGAGTGTGCTGAGTTACCCTTTGTAAGCGTTTCCTAGGCGCTGAGCTTTGTGAGTTGTTCCTACACCACCTCCCTGGTGTTATTTCCACCCTACACTACCTCCCTGGTGTTATTTCCATCCTACACTACCTCCCTGGCGTTATTTCCATCCTACACTACCTCCCTGGTGTTATTTCCACCCTACACTACCTCCCTGGTGTTATTTCCATCCTACACTACCTCCCTGGTGTTATTTCCACCCTACACTACCTCCCTGGTGTTATTTCCATCCTACACTACCTCCCTGGTGTTATTTCCATCCTACACTACCTCCCTGGTGTTATTTCCATCCTACACTACCTCCCTGGTGTTATTTCCACCCTACACTACCTCCCTGGCGTTATTTCCATCCTACACTACCTCCCTGGTGTTATTTCCATCCTACACTACCTCCCTGGTGTTATTTCCATCCTACACTACCTCCCTGGTGTTATTTCCATCCTACACTACCTCCCTGGTGTTATTTCCATCCTACACTACCTCCCTGGTGTTATTTCCATCCTACACTACCTCCCTGGTGTTATTTCCACCCTACACTACCTCCCTGGTGTTATTTCCACCCTACACTACCTCCCTGGTGTTATTTCCATCCTACACTACCTCCCTGGTGTTATTTCCACCCTACACTACCTCCCTGGTGTTATTTCCATCCTACACTACCTCCCTGGTGTTATTTCCATCCTACACTACCTCCCTGGTGTTATTTCCATCCTACACTACCTCCCTGGTGTTATTTCCATCCTACACTACCTCCCTGGTGTTATTTCCATCCTACACTACCTCCCTGGTGTTATTTCCATCCTACCTTTGCTAAGCTATTATACTAGAAACTGGAGGCCACCGTTCCCGCTCCATCGAGGATGGTATGCTGCTCGCCCCGATTGAGGCAGAGCGCCCCGCCCCCTCTCGGACCAGACAAGTCGGGTGCCTACTCCCACATAATTTTCCCATGCATTTTCACACTCGAAGTGAGTGGAGGGGGAAAACTCTGCCTACCGCTCCCCAGTATTGGAAATTACCTCCGCCCGACGAGGGTGGTGAGTGTTCCTGCTGAGGAGCTGCCGTTGCATCTTCCCGTGAAGCCCCCGGGGAGTCCTTCTGAAGGCTCGGTAGTACGTGGACGACTACCCCGTCGATGCTGGACTGGAGATCCGCGTTGCTAAGTACCGGTCCCGGTGCTGACTCCCCTCCTTTTGCCATAGTTTTCCGTACGCTGTGTTAGTCTTAGTCTCACACTGGTGTTGAAGTTTAGCTTCAGACTTCCACTGTGTAGCTCACGTGTATTGCTATCCACGTTGTGCTGTACTGCTCATGCGCTTCCCCTGTAGGGGGCCGCCTATTCCGCTACACTGACCCCTATCTCCGCCCTTTCCGCTACACTGATCCCTATCTCCGCCCCTTCCGCTACACTGACCCCTATCTCCGCCCCTTTTGCTTATACTCTTGGCTCTTCCGTTAACCCCTTTTAATGTACCATTAAAGTACGATCTCCAGGCATGCTTAATAACTGAGGTCGAACTCTCCGTGGTGATATACTAACACAATGTAAACAGCAAGATTTCTGGAGGGTACGCTTACTGTCTACTATATCCTACTATATTCGGCAGGAAGTTGAAACGTCGGGTTAAGTTTTAATTAACAATATTATTGGCTGTAAGAACGAGAAAATTTGCTATTATAATAATTATTTCAGCCGAGAATGACTGAATTATTCATAGTTCTTTACAAATCTCAGTCACTAGTAATTAATGAAACACTGCTATATGATGCAGCAAGATGTAAAGGATGCAAATGCATGTAAGATGTGGTGAATTTGGCAGCATTTAGGCTCGACATGAACACGTTTCCACACACGAATTTGACATTAGCTAGGCTTGCATCTGAAACTGGATATTTACTGTTTTTTAAGGTTGTTTATACTTCTATGACGTTTTCTCCCAGAGATTTCCTAATTACCCCATATGTTCCCCTCTTACAATCTGTGGGAAACTGGATTCAACAAACAATAGACTAATAACTTGTGCTCTTGTGTGCTCTTTAATACCAGAGCAGACTTTGTGTCTGGTTGCTAGTTAGGAGCCTGCCTGACTTTCAGGTGTGCTCTTGGTTCTAATTGTACATCACCACTGTAAGCCAGCAACATTTGTGGTTAGTTTGGAGCCAGGCTGTTTTAAAATGGGCTTGTAGTTTGAAAATGGTCTGTAATATATATATATATATATATATATATATATAATATATAATCGTTTATGAGGTAACTGATAGGTGTGCTTTGATGCACATGCCTATATAAAAAGTCACCACTTAACCTTTGGGAAGGAGGGAGAGAGAAAGAAAATTCAGTCAATTGTCATTTTTTTTAACTCTAAGTCTCTCCCAACTGAATGAATTATTATTTGTGTTATTAAAACCATAATGTAGAACCGGTATCCCAGCTCAAGTAAACATTTGTTTTTCCTAGGTCACACGGAGGCAGTCATAGCGGTCAAGTTTGGACCAGACGGAAGGTGAGTGCAGTTTGATTTAAAGACAAGTTTTCCAATATTTTGTTGCTGTTTGGACAAGTGACAGATGGCAACGTAATCTGTTCACATGTACACTTGTAATTATATCTACCGTTTATGAATAATTAAGAAAGTAAATTATAAAATTTTAAAGAAGAGTTATTAGGCATTTGTTGACATGTATATATTTTTAGAACGTAGTTCGTCACATGCGAGCAGCCTGTTCATTAGTTGTGATAATCCATTCCATCTCCACACATTTAGCGTATCAGACACTTGTTGCTTGCTATGCTCTGGATATTACTCTGAGCTGTACATCCGGGCTTTACCAAGCATTCAGTTTCACTGCAGATACCTTTCATCAACAATATCTTGACAGTTTTAATTCAGCAATGAATTACATTAGGTTTTAGCCTTCACTACATCTTGAGGCGTCATATTCCTGATATTCCCTGTCAAATTCTTAGTATTGTATTTTATCAAATGAAGTCCTGTTTAATGATAAAAAAAATAAAAAAAGGCAATTAATAATTTACTATTAAATTTAATGCTCTTATTGTTGATTTATAGTTACTGTGGCAATTAGAATTATACAGTATAGTCTGCTCACTTAGTAACAGCCAAACACACTTACATACTGGTGGACACTTTACAGGCATCTGGCCAGTGGCTCAGGTGATACCACAGTCCGCTTCTGGGACGTTTCTATGGAGACAGCTCTGCATACCTGTCGCGCCCACAAGCACTGGATCATGTTCATTGCGTGGTCCCCTGATGGGCGCAAGTTGGCATCCGGCTGCAAGAACGGGCAGGTTTGCGTGTGGGACCCGACCACTGGGCGACAGATTGGCCACACCCTCTCAGGCCACAAGGCCAAGCACTGGATCACATGGCTCTGCTGGCAGCCATTACATGAGTGAGTAAAATGATTGTGCGAGTATATTTTTTACGTTATTATTGTATCTTCCTATGTGTGGGAATTACTAATTTATTTTTGAAGGTTCACTGGAGATCTGCTGTTTGCGCTTTCTCTCCCATTCTTTCTTTATAAGTTGATTTATTGACCCGCTAATTTTTTGCTAGGGGGGAAACATTAGTGTTAGAGGGCGGGGCTATATACTTTGAGACCAGTGCACACATGCAGCAATTTACAAATGAATTAGCCAAAAAGCAAATGATTTATTTCGTGCTTTTTAGCAGTGAAAATTGTGAACCATATCCTGACCCCTCCACCCACTGCCCATATGAACATTAGGATGTTATTGAGAGCACAACCAGAGCACACAGTTGGAACTGTAGAAAAAAAACTTTTTTGTCAACCATTCATTTCAAGTACATCAAAATATACCTGATGTAATATTGAGGAAGCTTTTGTGGGTAAGGGGGTAACTTTGTTCTTAGGCGGGGGAAGTCCCAGTGTTTCTCCCCCTCCTTCTGTATCATATACTGTTGTCTGTCATGTTCTGATTTTGAAGACTGTTGATTAGGTATGAACTTACTCAGTACAACGATTTAAGACCTTTTATTGTGCTACTTTTTGGAATTTTGGGCTGAATTTTGAGAAAAGTGAAGCTATCAGCTTGCATAGGTACTAGCTTTTGTAGGTAATGGCCCCTTTATGGACGACGTAATCACATGAGATAACAATTTCTTGCAGTATGGCGTAGTTTTGCTTTATGCTGAAGAGTTAACCGAGTGCTTGAATTGGAGTTTCATGTTGAAACTATTAGTGAGTGCCACTCTCATGTTTAGCATCTCTTGTCACCCTGGTGGGTGCTTCATTGTAATTGTGACGGAAAGACAATTGTTAGATGTATAGCATGGATCACGCTATTTTCTCACTTGCACTGTGTATTGGTTAGTTTGCAATGTTAGAGACTGGTTCAGTATTCGTAATTCTGGCTGGCAATGCATCAGTGTGACAGTGTTTATTTATAAGTATCAGTATAGCACTACCCACACATCCTTCCTGCTGACATCATGTATTGCAAGTTGGTCTTTCAATGTCAGGAATTATGTTTGTTAATCTTATGTTTCCGTGGTGGCAGTGATCCAGAGTGTCGACTTCTAGCAAGTTCCTCTAAGGATGGCACGATCAGGATATGGGACACGGCACTCTCCAAGACTTTGTTTGTCCTCTCTGGCCACACCCACTGTGTCACGTGTCTGCGGTGGGGCGGTGAGGGACTAATCTACTCATCGTCTCAAGATCGCACAGTGAAAGTTTGGAGGGCTAAAGACGTACGTATGGATATTATGGAATAAAGTTTGAAGCTGACTTTGCTTTGAAATGTGCTAGGAAAAAATAGTCAAATGAGAAATGTCCCATGAAAATGAAGCACTGCAGTCTGGATCAGTTTATTTTTATGTTTGTCTTGTCTATCATTTATAAGAGGTTAAGGTCTGTTTAGTTGCTGAGGTAGTGCTGCTTAAATCTCAGTTAGTACTGGCAGTTTCACAAGTCATTTATTTATGGGTTAATTTTTGTTCTTTCATGTAATAAATACCAGAAGCTTGGAGTAATGTGACCTATTAGCTTCAGTTACGTACGCATTCTTAAAATACCAAATTTTGACTATTGGATTTATTATTGTAGGGGTCACTTTGCCGCACTCTTCCCGGGCATGGCCACTGGGTGAACACAATGTCCCTAAGTACAGATTATGCCATCAGAACTGGAGCGTTCGATCCATCTGACAGGAAGTTAGATAGCACGGGCATCAAAGGACTATCATGTGGGTGTGGCATGTTGTCATGTCAACTAGTGTCACCATAGATCTTTTTATTTCCTTAACTTAGTGGAAGAGATGAGAGAGAGGGCTTTGGCGAGGTTTGTAGCACTGAGGGGCTCAGAGTCGGAGCATTTGGTGACAGGTTCCGACGACTTCACTCTGTTTCTGTGGGAGCCTACGAGGAGCAAGAAGCCATTGTCACGAATGACAGGTTAAACATGGAACACTGCAATCACTTGCACTCCTGTTGCTTGCTAATTGTGTTCTTTTAATGGTGGATATTGAGTATGTGAATATTGAGTTTGTATGTTCAGTAATTGGTGCTGATAGATTCTTTGATTTTTATGAGAATCTCTCTCTCTCTCTCTCTCTCTGCATGTTCTTCAGGTCACCAGCAACTGATCATCGATGTGAGTTTCTCTCCGGATGGTCGTCTCATAGCTAGTGCCTCGTTTGACAAGTCCATCAAACTCTGGGAAGCTAAAACTGGAAAGTGAGCAGAACCATCATGTTCACACTCCAGGAGTTAAAAAACATAATTTTTTTTAAAAATATGCCTTAGTTTTAAATTATTTGTTTATTTATTTTTCAGGTTTGTGACAAGTTTGAGGGGACATGTCAGTGCTGTATATCAGGTATATACTTGATATTATGGTAGTGGTCGTCAGAACCACAAACTCTTATTAGCTGTAGTTAACACTTTTTGATTGTTCCAGGTTAGTTGGTCCTCTGACAGCCGGCTGCTGTGCTCTGGGAGTTCAGACAGTACTCTGAAGGTAAAATAAAATTGAGTAAAGACATGGTTCATAGATTGTAATTTATTGGTATGTGTTTTTTTTTGTAGGTTTGGAGTATGAGTAAGAAGCAGCTGCTATTGGACTTGCCTGGTCACTCTGACGAAGTTTTTGCTGTAGATTGGAGTCCAGATGGAGAGAAGGTTGCCAGTGGAGGCAGAGATAGAGTCATGAAAATGTAAGAGCTCTAACTTATGAGAGAGTAGAATACTTGAAGTCAGCCTTGAAGAAGTGATGTTGTCTTGGTCTTTGTTGTCACTCTGTCATGTATTTGTGTGATTGACTTATGTGTAACCTCTCTGTTTGAAGATAACTATATTTCTACTTTGTAGCCAGCATACCATGCAACCCCGCCCCTCATCTTTATTTATTGGCGATCGAGCGAGCGAGACACTTACAGTGGTGTCAAATTAAGAATCGGGGATATTTGTTTATATATGTATGGATATACGTATGTCATTTGTACTTTGACCCTCTCGTATTTTGTGTTAGCTTGTTGTTCGACCCTGTCCCAAACTTCACTAAACAGAATCCTCTGGTTTATCGATCATTGCCTGCATTATCTTTTGAATTCTTTTGCGGGTGCAGTTAAAACTTGAAAACTTACCAGAGTTCCATCTATTTGAGTTAGTGGTGGTGGTAATTCAATGCGCTATTAGTCCTAGTTATAAACCCTACGCAACAGTTTTTACTTGAAAATTCATTGTCCACTAGACTAACCACTAAGGTAAGTCTTGTGTAGGAATGTCCAGTTGTGTGAAAGTATTGTGTGTTACAGCTACTACTTAGCTAAAGAATATCACAAAGAAAACGTTTAAATAACGTGACTTGTTTTTTGTTGCTTATTTTTCAATTCAAACAGTTGTGGGAAGTGGTTACTATGGCATTGAATTCCCTTTACCATATATATACAGAATTTAAAAACTTGACTTTTTTTTTTCAGTAGCTCGAGTCTCATTTAACAATAGTGTACTTTAGGCTCGCTCGCCATTTGTGCTCAAGCACATCACTAGTTCTATTTATAATATATATTTTAGCTAACACTGAAGTGACCCATTGATTACTATAGCATTCAGCAATTTATTGGTGGCTGGTTTGTTTGTGCGTGTTTTTTATTTAATTTTTTTAATTTTATTATTATTTTTATGGAGGGGGTTACTTCAACTCCTTACAAACTAGCGTGAATAGTACAAAAATATTTCCCTATTAGACAAGGTTGAGTTTTAAGGTTTCATGATAGCGAGTCTGGAGCATGGCTTATGAAAATGTTGTATCTTGTAGATGGAGAAGGTGATCATATCATTGTGTGCAGCAATTCCTCAGCCATCTCTGCATAGTCAACTATCATTTTAAACAATCCATTCTAGAAGAATCTTTTTTGTAATTCCATTATGTAATTTATTCATATTTTTTGCCATGACAACTAAAAAATGCTGTAAGCAACTCGTATAACAGTTAATAAAAAAAAGGGTAGATATAGCGTGTACTAGGTGTGTATGTCCACTAATAAAGCGTGTACTAGGCATGTATGTCCACTAATATAGCGTGTACTAGGCGTGTATGTCCACTAATATAGCGTGTACTAGGTGTGTATGTCCACTAATAAAGCGTGTACTAGGCGTGTATGTCCACTAATATAGCGTGTACTAGGCGTGTATGTCCACTAATATAGCGTGTGCTAGGCGTGTATGTCCACTAATATGGCGTGTATGTCCACTAATATAGCGTGTACTAGGTGTGTATGTCCACTAATAAAGCGTGTACTAGGCGTGTATGTCCACTAATAAAGCGTGTACTAGGCGTGTATGTCCACTAATTCAGCGAGCGAGCGAAGCTGACTATCAGTCGTGTTCAATTGAGATTTCAGATATATATTTATAGCCCGTTACCCGAGCGACCGCGCTTGTCGTTAAGAACTATAAATCTGATACAGTCTGGTATGCTCGTAAGAAAATGTATTAGCGGGGAAAAATCTGATATAGTTCTTAGCAACCATAATTATGGTAGAAGGCAGATCAAAGCAAAATGGAATAATGAAGAGTTTGGGTACTTTAATACAATTACTAAGATAGCTAAAGCTATACTTTGCTCGTTGTTTATGTTCTGGCTATAAAATAGTTATAAACCAAAATCATTAGGTTTGTATTTCGATTTATAAATCCTCGCCACTCGGGCTGCGCCCTCGTGTCTCGGAGTTTATAAATCGCATACAAACATATATGTGAGACATATATATATGAGTTTATAAATCGCATACAAAGTATAGCTAAAGCTATACTTTGCTCGTTGTTTATGTTCTGGCTATAAAATAGTTATAAACCAAAATCATTAGGTTTGTATTTCGATTTATAAATCCTCGCCACTCGGGCTGCGCCCTCGTGTCTCGGAGTTTATAAATCGCATACAAACCTCAATTTTGGTTTATAAGTTATTTATAAACCAAAATTGAGGTTTGTATGCGATTTATAAATCGAAATACAAACCTAATGATTTTGGTTTATAACTATTTTATAGCCCAAACATAAACAACGAGCAAAGTATAGCGTTAGCTATCTTAGTAATTGTATTAAAGTACCCAAACTCTTCATTATTCCATTTTGCTTTGATCTGCCTTCCACCATAATTATGGTTGCTAAGAACTATATCAGACTTTTCCCCGCTAATACATTTTCTTACGAGCATACCAGACTGTATCAGATTTATAGTTCTTAACGACAAGCGCGGTCGCTCGGGTAACGGGCTATAACTATAACATATTATAATATGTATATGTAGGTATGTATGCGTACGTCAAAAAATTTCGCCCGCGCTTCTAATTACGTAAGTTAGGTAAAGCGTTCACAGTTCCAGTATTTTTCAATTAACGAGCATGGAGAATCCTGCTGCACTGCCTTACGCAACTTTGTTTTAACCAAAAAGTTTATAGCTACTCTCTTCTTGGCGAAAGACTGAATGGCAAATTGTCAAGCTGCGCTTCTTTGCCACTGCTTTCGAAGTTTATTCAGGTAATTCTGTTATTGTTAACTCTTCATGCCTAATCATTGCTATTATTTAGCGATTTCCTTCACAAATCATCTTTACCTATACTCATATATTTACTCGCTCGCCATGCATTTGCGCTATTCGAGCGCACCACTAGTATAGCGTGTACTAGGTGTGTATGTCCACTAATAAAGCGTGTACTAGGCGTGTATATCCACTAATAAAGCGTGTACTAGGTGTGTATGTCCACTAATATAGTGTGTACTAGGTGTGTATGTCCACTAATAAAGCGTGTACTAGGTGTGTATGTCCACTAATATAGCGTGTGCTAGGCGTGTATGTCCACTAATAAAGCGTGTACTAGGCGTGTATGTCCACTAATATAGCGTGTACTAGGCGTGTATGTCCACTAATAAAGCGTGTACTAGGTGTGTATGTCCACTAATATAGCGTGTGCTAGGTGTGTATGTCCACTAATAAAGCGTGTGCTAGGCGTGTATGTCCACTAATAAAGTGTGTGCTAGGAGTGTATGTCCACTAATAAAGCGTGTGCTAGGCGTGTATGTCCACTAATAAAGCATGTGCTAGGCGTGTATGTCCACTAATAAAGCGTGTGCTAGGCGTGTATGTCCACTAATAGAGCGTGTACTAGGCGTGTATGTCCACTAATAAAGCGTGTGCTAGGCGTGTATGTCCACTAATAAAGCGTGTGCTAGGCGTGTATGTCCACTAATATAGCGTGTGCTAGGCGTGTATGTCCACTAATAAAGCGTGTGCTAGGCGTGTATGTCCACTAATAAAGCGTGTACTAGGTGTGTATGTCCACTAATAAAGCGTGTACTAGGTGTGTATGTCCACTAATAGAGCGTGTACTAGGTGTGTATGTCCACTAATAGAGCGTGTACTAGGTGTGTATGTCCACTAATAGAGCGTGTACTAGGTGTGTATGTCCACTAATAAAGCGTGTACTAGGTGTGTATGTCCACTAATAAAGCGTGTACTAGGTGTGTATGTCCACTAATAAAGCGTGTACTAGGTGTGTATGTCCACTAATAAAGCGTGTACTAGGTGTGTATGTCCACTAATAAAGCGTGTATTAGGTGTGTATGTCCACTAATAAAGCGTGTATTACTAGATGCGTGTATGTCCACTCAGATGTGGAGAAACAGTAATTTCAGCAAGCTCTTTAAGTAACACCTATGCTAATCTTGTGGAGTTGGTTGAGATTGGGTTGGCAAGGCGGAGGAGGATGTAGGCCATTTTGAGGGGATGTCCACATCACTGGGAGGATGCGGCTGGCTACTCCTTGGTTCTACCAACCAGGGGCTATTTAGCTAATAGGTGAGCATAGGTAAGTTTATATGTATCAAGAGGATATATATTTTTAACTCGTGACTTGATATTGCTTTTTCCACCAGCTGAGAGTTGGGACATTTGTGTTTCTTTCCCAATGACTGCAGATTCTAATTGAATTCTGAACAATTTGCTGAGTAAGCAGTATTGAGACCATGTCAATACTCGTTTTATGTACGATGGTTATATATCAGATTGACTCTAATGCTTACTATAGTAGTTAGCATTCAATCAAGATCATTGAAAATGGTATGCAATTTTATTCATACAATCTAAAAATATTATCTTCAGAGAATCTGACACTCAAAATAAAAACTTGTCACAGGTAAGAATTGCAAAGTGTCATTATGGCTGCTAGAATGATCAATCATCTTCAATCATCCCAATTTGCATCTTTTCTCCTAACTACCTCCTTGATGAAGTCCATATGGCTGGCATAGAGCTGGACCTGACTGGAGGCCTCCATCCATGACACGTCACCCGCATCGTCCCCTGCCTTCAGGGGAATCCTGCTCACGGCATCACCTGGAATATGTATATTTTTTAAAGTTTTCTTTAATATAAAATTCTAGGACCGTGTTTTCATTGTGGTGTGCACTGTAACCTCCTCTAACAGATTGCCATATGCTATAGCTGTGTACACAAACATATCTGGTATGGGTGGAATTAGAGAGGTCAGGAAAAGGTGTGCAAAGTAACACTCGAATCAATACCATGGAACTAGCTTGGTAGATAAGGATATGGAATGAGTTTGGCAGGTAGAGGTGAGTTTGGTAGAGCAGGATATGGAATGAGTTTGGCAGGTAGAGGTGAGTTTGGTAGAGCAGGATATGGAATGAGTTTGGCAGGTAGAGGTGAGTTTGGTAGAGCAGGATATGCAATGAGTTTGGCAGGTAGAGGTGAGTTTGGTAGAGCAGGATATGGAATGAGTTTGGTAGGTAGGTTATGGAATGGATAAGTTTGGTAGGTAGAGGTTATGGAATGAGTTTGGTAGGTAGGTTATGGAATGGAGGTAGAGATTATGGAATGAGTTTGGTAGGTAGAGGATATGGAATGAGTTTGGGTAGAGGATATGGAATGAGTTTGGTAGGTAGAGGTTTGGGAATTGAATGTTTGTTAGGTAGAGGTTATGGAATGGAATGAGTTTGGTATGTAGAGGTTATGGAATGAGTTCATTTCAGCAGCATCTCTTACCTGCTTCATCGTGGAAGTTCTGAGCCACAGTCTCCATCCAGGCATTGTCTGTGTTGCGAGGATCATCGACATAACCAGAGTAAATCTGTAAACACAAAATGTTGCGGTCATGTTTCAGATTCAAAACCAATACTTTACTTAACACAACCAAACTAACAGGCTATGGCATGCACATACAGAGCAAATATAGACTGGGAGCATGGCAATACATTATAGCTGGGTTATACTAGACTACAGAGCAAATATAGACTGGGAGCATGGCAATACATTATAGCTGGGTTATACTAGACTACAGAGCAAGTATCGGAGATGGGGGGGCAGTTTACCTCATCTCCTTGACAAAACAGAGTATTGATGTGCCCCTCTATTTCCTTCTTCTCTGCCTCAGATGCCTCCAGGCTGTTCATGGCTTCCTCTCCAAACTCCTTCTTCAGAGTAGCAGACACTGTGTCCCCAGGCTCCACCATTCCCTGGAGAGAGAAAGAGAGAGACAACAGAAAGGTGTGAGAAGAACATATAACCACACCCACTTCTCTAAGATGCTGTATGCACTCTTATACAAAATGAAGAAAGTTTGAACCAACTACTAATTCATACTGTTGAACAACAGCCCACAAAGCCAGTGCAAGAACAGAATCACATCTACAGAATAATCACTAAAAGAAGTTGCTCACCCCTGGGATGGCCCAGTCTCCGGTATCCTTCCTCTTGATGGCAACAAACTCTAGTCTAGGCTTGCCATTTACCGAGACTATCTTACCAGCATCATCTCGTTTCCACCTGGTGACGATAGGGTCGGCTGCATGGTTGGGGCCCCACCTTCCTAGCAACCCCCTACCAACCATGCCTGTACGACCAACCGGATTCCTAGGATAAGTACATTAGTTGGTAAAGATTGAAACAAAATTCATTCATTCAAAACTAAAATGCAACAACTGCAATGACTATGATGTCTCTAACTGCAAACTATGGGGATTTGGCCTCCCTCTGCCTCGTTGAGTTGAGGGTGATGTCAGCTTCCCAATCCCAAGGTAGTGCCGCCACCAGAGGTCTGTCTCACCCCCAACCTTAGCTAGTTTCCCCAAACCCTTCACCAAAGTTTCAGGTTTCAAAGGTGACATGAAAAGTACGTCAGAACTAAGAACTCATGAGATAATGTGACAAACATATATATATATATATATATATACAGCACATGTATGATACAACACTGCACATGTATGATACAGCACTGAACATGTATGATACAGCACTGCACATGTATGATACAGCACTGCACATGTATGATACAAAACAAGCAAAAGTGCATGCGTGTATGTAGTTTGTTCAGCCACTCCCCCTTCTTCGGACCACTGCATGATGCTTTAGACTAGCCCCCCCCTCTAGGCCATCTGCTTGGATGGCATCCTTCCTTTCTCTAACTGCCCCACACAAACTAATAAAAGAAAAAAATTGCTGCAATGCTAAATTGCATGTTGATTCCTCTTGTTTGTTATTCTTTAATTTGAAGGTGAACATTCCTGTTCTTATTGTCATGCCCCGGCTGTTGCTAACTTTTGTTTTTCATCACGTAAGAAATTATAGCTATGCAGTAACACACAGACTTTATACCACACACACACACATACACACACACACATACACACACACACACACACACACACACACACACAATGCAAATGCAAATTCTCTTGCTGTCACTAGGCGGTCACGCACACCTGGCAGACACACACACACACACCTGTCAAGATTAGCTAACTACAGGCCGAGTTTATATATACTATAATTATGTGCATGTTACTGTAGATGAGTCATCAAAGTGTGGTATCTATATAATAATAATACGCTTGTGTGTCAGTAACGATGACAATGGTGACCGACAATGGTGTGTGTTTATGAATAATTCATGAGCTGATCAGAGTTGGCTAAACATCGTCAATGGGAAATCGTTTGATCAAACATGAAAGCAGAGTGCGTACACAAACCATTAAACCATCGGGACCTAACACTTCGGAGAATCTTGAAGTGCCTTATTAACCTTTTGTATCCTATAAAAACTAAACACTGGGTCGCTGAGCTGAGTTGGGAGAGAGTGTTCATCTACAGTTACAGTAGCTATCATAATGGGTATAAGAGAGGCAGAGAAGCAGGAGAATGCAAGGGTTAATAAAAAATAGAAGCAGGTGAGAAAAAGCTGACTGATGTAACTACTTCAATGAAGAAGTGGAAGAAATACACAGAAAAGACAGAGATACTGGGGAGCAGGAGAGGTAGACAGAGTAGGAGAGGTGGACAGAGCAGGAGAGGTGGACAGAGGAGGAGAGGTGGACAGAGGAGGAGAGGTGGACAGAGGAGGAGAGGTGGACAGAGGAGGAGAGGTGGACAGAGGAGGAGAGGTAGACAGAGGAGGAGAGGTGGACAGAGGAGGAGAGGTGGACAGAGGAGGAGATGTGGACAGAGGAGGAGAGGTGGACAGAGCAGGAGAGGTAGACAGAGCAGGAGAGGTGGACAGAGCAGGAGAGGTGGACAGAGGAGGAGAGGTGGACAGAGGAGGAGAGGTGGACAGAGGAGGAGAGGTGGACAGAGGAGGAGAGGTGGACAGAGGAGGAGAGGTGGACAGAGGAGGAGAGGTGGACAGAGCAGGAGAGGTGGACAGAGGAGGAGATGTGGACAGAGGAGGAGAGGTGGACAGAGGAGGAGCGGTAGACAGAGGAGGAGAGGTAGACAGAGCAGGAGAGGTAGACGGAGGAGAGGTGGACAGAGCAGGAGAGGTAGACGGAGGAGAGGTAGACGGAGGAGAGGTGGACAGAGGAGGAGAGGTAGACAGAGGAGGAGAGGTGGACAGAGGAGGAGAGGTGGACTGAGGAGGAGAGGTGGACAGAGGAGGAGGTGGACAGAGGAGGAGAGGTGGACAGAGGAGGAGATGTGGACAGAGGAGAGGTGGACAGAGGAGGAGAGGTGGACAGAGCAGGAGATGTGGACAGAGGAGGAGAGGTGGACAGAGGAGGAGAGGTGGGAGGAAAAAAAAGAGCAGGAGAGATAAAAACTACCTTATGCTATTGCACTCCTAAGTTAGTACATCAGGCGCCACTGTGTGTGTGTGTGGGGGGCTAGTTGTTTATTAACAGCACAGTAGTGGAAATCAGTAATAATGATTTTATTGATCAAGACTATCCTCGCTGAACTTTATGCAATATGGTGGCGGGATTCTTGTACTATAATGGCAGAATTAGAGTGGGGTGATTTCTTTAATAAAAAAAATATACTACAACTTATACAAGATAATGATTCCTTAATGGCCTCAAATCCAGACAACATTGAAACAGTGAAAGAACATTTTGATCTTACAGCAACTCTGACTGATGAGAATGTATGAAATGCACTAGAGAGATTTAATCTTAAAATTTTTTTAAAAAAAGCAAAATAAAGCGGTCCACTTTTACTTGGATAAAAGTATTTGACACTGGGAGAGCTCGATGAAACATAAAGACAAAGTTAAAAGTAAGTTTTTCTCTGAAGTACACAAAAAGAACAGCGGCGAGAATGACTCAGAAAATTCGAGTAGCTTATTATATTGTTGAATAAATTATTGTCTTTTTCTATAGAATGAACATATTATGATAGCAAGTAAAACTGTGGTGATTCGGGATTAGTAGCATGAGTGGTGCGAGAAAATTTTCACAAGGATACACACATACAAATACACACACATACGTATGTACACACATTAACACATACACACATTAACACATACACATGTACACACATTAACACATACACATGTACACACATTAACACATACACTATCAGCCCACACCTACACAACGTTAAACAAAATATGGCTTCTCCTTATATGTTGCATAGCAAGTATTATATACTTATAGCTGCAGTTTATACTAGTGATTCACCTGGGTACTTTGTCCACAACTTCGTAATTTCCAGTAAAACTTCTTCTGTCCACTTTACCATCCACTTCATTGAATTTTGGAGGACAAGGAGGCGTTTCTTTTCTAAAATAAATGCAGGAAAGTTACATGATGGTAATTTCTAAACACTCCTAGTAAGCTGACCTGAAATCAGGGTCAGCCCAAACTGGTTTATTCCGCACCACTTGTGCCGTGTAGTCCACCGGTTTGTATTCGCTCCAACTAACATCCCAAGATACTTTGTCATCAGGGACTGAAAATCTCAGGGGACCTCCCATATATTGTGAAGTCCTTGCTTTCAGGTGGGTCCTCGCAGCCATACCGAAAATTCTCCTTGAGCTGCTGCGCATTAAGTTGTTGTTGTTTCCACCAGCTAAAAAATCGATGGTGGGTGGGGCTTATATAGTGCTGTTGACCTTTTACCTTATATCAGCGCCGCAAGACGCTTTACCGAATGACTTTAATAGGTAAAGGGTGTCGATGTATCAACTCTAGGCACCAGCGGATTATGCCAATTTTTCTCCGAATATGCTATTTGGCATTGCCACATTTTTTGCCCTATTATGCCCAATATTATGCCCAATTAGGCTGACAAAAAGATAATTTTTTTACATTGATATTATACACTAATCTAATTTTTGTTTGATTTTTGGTTCAGCTAGACAAGAAGAATGATGATATTTACTAATGATACCTCCCCCAATCTAGAAATGCCATCAAATATTATTGATAAATATTTGCCCTTAATTTCTTCTTTTATTAAAGATTTCTCTTGTTCAAGGACAAATGGAACTAGCTGGAGCATGTGGGATGGGTCGGTTAATCGCATAGAATTTTCTTCCAGAATATCTCTGAAATATTTCAATTTAGAAATGGGCACTCCAGCCCTCATAAAAGACATTAGAACTTTAATTCGGTACACCCTATGAGCATCACCGATAGTATCGCTTTCATGACGACCAGATGAGTCATACTTTTTGGGGACACAGTGATACTTTCCTGTTTTGCCCTTGGGGACTTCAATTTTTCTTTGCTCACAAGGTGCTTTGAACTCTTGACATGGTAAAGAACAGTACTCTTCTTAACAGCAAGGGTTTCTCGGCAGACTGAACAAAAGAGCTTACCAAATGACACTGTAAGGTGCTATTAGGAAACTCATTTATTCTAGTAGCAGGGTGCACCTTTAACTTACATTTCAGTGCATTACTGCCAGTACATTTCCTCTTTCCTTTTGGAGGGTTAGATTTTCGTTTCCTGGCCAATTCAGAGGGCTTTGGAGATTTTAGTTTGTCCAACAGAGTTAAAACTGGAGTGTTCTCTGTGCAGTCAGGCTGAAGCTCACACTCAGATTCAGAGTAGTCTGACAACCCAGATTCAGCTTCTGCCATGATGTTAGAGCTAGAAGGGAAGAGTGAGTGGGCTGGTGATGGGCTTTACCCAGTGCAGTGGTTAGTGTGCTGGCCAGTGGGTCATGTGTGGTGTGACACTTGCAGTGCTGAGTAACAACAAGCAAGCTCAGGCCTATAATTAATTTTTCCGACTGAATAGAGAATATATATTTAGTTACAAGCTAGAAAAATGGCCCATTATGCTATTTTTATGCCCAATTATGCCTTATGCTATGATGAACCGATTATGCCAAAATTTATGCCAGCATAATCCGCTGGTCCCTAATCAACTCCCACCTGAATGATACCAACTTGAAATATCATTCATGAAAATATTTCTAGCTTTTAAAATATGTGCATTCCTGTTAATCTATGGATGATCCAACAATAGCTATGGCTATTAAAACCAATCCTATAATGATCTTCATGCATAATTGACACAAAAAGGCAACAGATTTGCTGAAATTAACTAAACAAAAAAGAACAAGAGAGAGAGAGAGAAAGAGCCCCAGAACACTCCTAGTGGTCTCCTTTAGCTACTCCTTCAATGAAGTCTAAAATGACTAGCACAGAGGTAGAGACTGCATAAGAAAGTGGAGAGGGGAGGAGAGGGGGTGGGGGGGGGGGGGGGGGGGGGGGGGGGGGGGGGGGGGGGGTTAGATGGCCACAATTTTTTATGCATTTGCATCTTCATTTACATTATTTACTTTTCATATATTTTTACATGTCATACATAGGGTTAATGTTACAATCTTTCCTCATAGTTTAGCCACTTTTATAAATTAACCAATCCGTCATACAAGTTTTCATGACATTTTGCAAAGAAATTAATAAAGTTATGGTGCATACTTTTTTGCCTTTGCAGTTGCTTCTATCTTGAAAGAGTATTATTATTATTATTATTATTATTATTATTATTATTATTATTATTATTATTATTATTATTGTTGTTGTTGTTGTTGTTGTTGTTGTTGTTGTTGTTGTTGTTGTTGTTGTTGTTGTTGTTGTTGTTGTTGTTGTTGTTGTTGTTGGGTGGTGGTGGTGGTGGTGGTGGTGGTGGTGGTGGTGGTAGTGGTGGTGGTGGAGTTGTTGTTGTTGTTGTTATCGTTTTTATTATTGTATATTATTATCATCATCATTTTTTTTACAACCACGAATAACCATGAGCACAGCGGCTAGGCCTCTGGAATAGAATTGTTATAGCTAGCTAATTGGTTTTTTTATGAACTCAGTGGGCGAGGTCAAAATATTCCCAAGGACTGTTCGCGGATGTGTTGTGTTCCGCTGGTGTCCGCCAGACTACCTCGGCCAGCGCAGGTGGTTTCCGCAGAAATGCTGGTTGCCTCTTTTCCCCCCTCTAATTATTGATTAGCCGTTATAGCTATATCACACCCAAGCTATGTCGTCTAGTGACAATCCTAAATTCTACAAAAGCGATGTTATACCTCTCCTGCAAGAGCGCAATGAGTTGAAGGAGAGAGTTCTGGAGCTGGAAGAAAGAGTTCGTGAACTGGAAGAGGAGTTAAAAGGCTTGAAAACGTGAGGATAGTGCTTATGGGATTGTAGCTTTATATAACAGGGGCGGACCCAGCGCTAGTGACAGGAGAGGCCCAAATATATGATTTAGGTCAAAACTCAGGAAATTTTAAAATAGTAATGATGTAGCTATGAGTGAAGAGCATAAAGGGGCGGGCCCCTCGCCCACCTGCCCCCTGGATCCTCCCCTGTATGTATATTTATAGCCCGTTACCCGAGCGACCCCGCTTGTCGTTAAGAACTATAAATCTGATACAGTCTGGTATGCTCGTAAGAAAATGTATTAGCGGGGAAAAGTCTGATATAGTTCTATAGCAACCATAATTATGGTGGAAGGCAGATCAAAGCAAAATGGAATAATGAAGAGTTTGGGTACTTTAATACAATTACTAAGATAGCTAACGCTATACTTTGCTCGTTGTTTATGTTCTGGCTATAAAATAGTTATAAACCAAAATCATTAGGTTTGTATTTCGATTTATAAATCCTCGCCACTCGGGCTGTGCCCTCGTGTCTCGGAGTTTATAAATCGCATACAAACCTCAATTTCGGTTTATAACTATAACATATACATATGTATAGTTAGTTGCTGATCTGGCAGTAGTATTGTTAACAAGAATTCTATCCACAGAAGCTCCTGCACTTGCATCCAGAAATTATATTATGGTCCTACATGCAAAGGGAAAACGACTAGTTCTGCAAGGGAACCAACTCCAGTGTCGGTGTTGAACAAGCCAATGAGGTAAAAAATAAAAAAATAAACTAGCACAAGAAGCAAAACAACTGCAGAGTGTGTGTTTGAGTTACCTCCACTTCATAGCCTGAGGGAAATTAATATTTGCATGTTAAATTTTGTTACTGGAAATGTTTTAACTGTTGCTGCTGAAGTTCTCAGTGGTCTACTGGTCTCTCTGTTTCTGATTTCAATTTGGTGATACCTCGTACAAAAATGAAACAGGCCGGCAGACAGGCAGCATTTGGCTCTTTTGTGTATCATCAGTTTGTGCTGTCCACTGAGATTTATAAAACTAGATTGATGTTTTTTTTTGTTAAACAGTAAGTGTTGTTAGTTTGTAATAGCAATTTGAACTTGCACCATAAACATTGCATTTAGCTACCCTCTCACATGTGAATTTCAGGAACATGTTATTATATCATCAGTGTTAAACTGCATGTCTTGTTGGTTTAGGGCGTCTGTATATGCTGAGAGTTATCTTACAGATGTGCTGGTGTCAGGATACACAAAGAAAGAAAGGAAATATGTATGTTTATCTCTTATAGTTTGTTTATATAATTTCACTGCATATTTTACACAACATTGTTATGTCAGAGAGTAAGCACATAGTTCATCTAGCAGAGTAGTACAAGTTGGGAAGGGTGTTAAATGTTGTGAGAGAGACTTTCTTCTCTTTATCCCAAAGCACTATAGCAGGTGGCATAAGAAGACAATTGATGCTTTCAATTTAAAAATGGTGGGCGAAGCAAAAACAAAAACAAAACATACTGTCTCTAATTGGTTCCCAATAAATATCCACATCACTCAGAGAATCACGACCAGCTTTAATTATTATTCAGGATGAGCTGAATTATTTGTCTCATATATTTTACTATAGCTACATCCATCACAATATTCTCTTATATGGTTTCATTAAAGCATATGATTTACTTGCAGGTGTATATCATTAAGGAAACTTGGTCTGATGGGCAAAGGTTTGAAGTGTTCAGAAGCTATGGAGACCTGTTCACCTTTCGAAATTCTTTGCTGCAGCAATTTCCAGAGCATGCGAAACTGAGAACTGCCAGTAACTCTATTCCTCCTCTTTCAAGTGAGACTGGAGTTTAAAATATGATGTACTAGAAACCTGAAACATTTCCATCAACTAGTGGTAATAGCAACAAAAAAAATGTTTATTTTTCTACTGAGTTTCATCTACGTATACAGTGTGAAACAACTTTCAGTATAATAGTGAGGAAAATGGGAACCTTTTTATGACTTTGTTTCAACCAAATCATTTCTTTGTGTGTTGTAGTATAGCTATGAACAAGAATTTCTTGAGATATTTGCAGCTTCTCCTCTTTACCTCATTTTTGGACCTTTATGCTTTTTTTTATTTCTCTTTAAAAATTGAAGCACCAGTACTGCAAATGATCAATGCTAGCATTTAGTTATCTAAACATTGTGGAACAGATTATAGTTTGTGTGGTAAATGGGCAATTTACGAAAACTTGTGAGAATAATCCTTTAAATTGGTCGTCACAGAATTGCTGATTATGAACACATGATTTTTTTGTTGCTTTACTGCTCTAGCTGCAAAATCACGTGATTTCCACATGATCAAATAAATATTATTATAAATATTATTATTTTATACTAATCCAATCTTTCTTGGTCAATAATAAAAATAGAGAAAATGCTATAATCAATTATACTATTCACAGGTTACGTTTGCTAAAAAATATAACATAATTAGTTACAATTTCAAATAGCAGTATGTATTCTGTTTTGCACTTTTTGATTTAAACCTTAATTGGTTCTGAAAGGTAATACATGGAATCTACTGAGAATCAATACAGCAACTCTCACAAAAGCCAGGCTTGGAACTATCAATACCTTCTGTCAGGTAATTAAAAGTCTATGAGTCTCGTTCATTCTGTGTATTGTGAATATTAATTTACAATGGCATTTTATATGTGCAAACTTTACCAACTTATCATGTGACTTTCATAGACTTGTAACACGGGGATTTTGAATTGCATTATGTTCTTATAAGTGCAGCCATATTATTTTCTCACAACTTTCAATTCTATTATCTAAAAATACTGGGAGATGAAAAATAATAAGAAATATTATATTTCTCACTCAAACTTTCAAAGGCTTACAAATCATTTTAGAGAGGCCTATGTTATGCAAGAGTTTGTGTGTTTATCTCATCTGTTCTATTCGTGGGAAGGTGCATGCTTTTATCAGATAACAGAGTAAGTTTCATAAAGTTGATATTGTTACCTGCTTCTAAAAAGACTGAGTTTACAAACCCGACCAGTGTGGGTTCCCATTGAAGAATCTCCATGTATGGTGTTATTGTTGCATTTGACTTACTGTTACTGGTAAAATGGAATATTTTCAAAACATTACATCACCTTACATGTTTTTTTTAAAAGACTTGCGTAAGTGTGAACATCAATATATTGATAAGCATAATTGGTAATGTTTTATATTATACAACATGTACCACTTTATTTAGATTAATAAGCAGAAAGTACACAGCACACCCACACACTGACAGCTGCTCATGGGACACCCAAATTAAAAGCATGTCTTAATTTATTCACAGTCCTATAAATAGGTTGTCAAGTTATCTAATATAATACTTCCAACAATTACTGAATCTGAGTTCTGAGGTGTTTCCCATAAATTGACTGGTTTTTATTTTTTATTTTTTATTTTTGTTGTTTTAATTGTAAGGACCACTACGGACACATATACAATAGCCTAAACACAAGAGCCTTTTATCTCCAGAAGCCCCAAACTTTCATGTAATGCATTTGCAGTTCATTATATCTGATCTCCTACAATTAGATTGCTCTAATTTATACAGTTGTGCTGTAATTTTTTTAGATACTGGTATTGCAGACTGTGACAAGTATTTCAAGATCATCATTAGTTCTCCAATTTTTTAAACCAGCTATTGGGGACAAACAGCTTTCAAGGTGTGACTAACATTGCTATTAATTTTCAGATTATTTTAAGTAAAGAATTTTTAAAGTCTTTGCTTATTCACTTGATATCAATGCAACAATTGAATATCTTATCACAATTTAATGAGCAGCTACTTCTGGCATTAATAGTAGCTTAAGAGAAAGTTCTTATGCTCACTGTTTCATCTGTGAGTATTGTACAGCTCTGATCATTCATTCATTCATTCATTCGTTCATTCATTTTATTTTTATTTATTTATTTTATTTATTCATTTGTTTGTTTTACTTATTTGTTATTTATTTATTTAATTTGTTTATTTATTTATTTATTGTTTGTTGTTTGTTTATTTATTTAAGATTTATTTATTTGTTTTTATATTTTTATTCATTCTTATTCAAAATTGACATTGAGAGTGAGATCGATAAAATTACCTTACATTTTACATTTTAATAAATACAGGTTACAATTTAGAAATTTGAGCTTTACTTTTTTCATCTTCATTCTTCAGGCTGAAGAAGAGGTCCGATATAGACTTGTCTATCTTATCGGTTTATCCTCAGTCTACACCAGCAGGTAATTAATGGCAATAGTAGTCTAATTTGTGATCATGCATTACTGGACTATCATTTGCAGGTAATTCTATACAGCAGTACACTGTTTTGGCGGATTATACCGGGGAATCTGAGAATGAACTCACTGCCAAAGTTGGTGATATTGTTGCTGTGATTCACAAACTTGATACTGGTAAATCAAAGTTGTTTTTTATTGTCCGAGTTTTAACTCTAATATGGAGCAGTAATAAACCACAAATCCTGTTACTTTGAGCACCATAATGTGAGGAATGCTCTGGGCAGTTTGAAATATCTTAATTAAGGCCTGCAATAGGCAAACACTTGGATTGGTAAGGTATCACCTACTTGTATTGCTTCGCTTAGTCAACTGGTAGAGTATATTATAGCTACACTAGTTTTGGAAATCCAAAAGTTTCAGTCACTTCTTTTGCATTCTAATGTTAATTAACACTCTAGTTTACCTTAAAATGTTTCACTTTATTTTGGTCGCTTGCCAAAATTAATAGATGTGATGATGACTATGATGATGGCAACAGCAAAAATATTATTATTATTATTGTTGTTGTTGTTATTATTATATTATTATATCACATTATTATTAACTAGCAAGTACCCCGCCACATAGTGGCGCTTGACGTATTGCAAAGTAAGAATGCAGTGTCACAAGTTATCTTACTCAGTTATCATCTCTACCATTGGTTAAGGTTACATAAGTTTCCCTCTCCTACTCTCTTTTTTCTGAACTATCTGAGCTATTCTTCTACCCACCTCTCTTAAATTCAGCTCTTTTTCTCGAGTTATGGAGCCCTTTTACTTTGTCTATCTCTCCTGCTTCTGAATTTCTGTATTGAGAAACTTTTGTCTTTTATTTCGTACTTTAGCCTTTCTTTTGAAAACTAACCCCCATTACTTGTCGATTCCACCCGCTTTTTAGTTATAATTAATCGCTCGCCTTTTTGCCTTCTCTTCCCTTCCATTTTAAACCTACACTGCCTTACCTCGCAGATTCCATCCGCTTTTCAGTTACGATTAATCACCTTTTACCTTCTCTTCCATACTTTCGCCTTCCTTTTAACCTACGTGGCCTTCCATCGTCAATTGCACCCGCTTTTTAGAAGTAACCAGTACGTTCTACTGATTGTGACGATTACTTTACCTACCATAAATGAATGATGCTTTACCGAACCATATAAAGCTCATGAATTATTCATGAATACACACACCGTCGGTCATCGTCAGTCGTCGTCATCGGTCGTCGCCGCCATTACTGACATACAAGCGTATTATTATATAGATTATTATTATTATTATTATTAGTGCAGTGACTTTCTTCCCTGAATCCTCTTTATAGAATATTTAATGTAGAATAATTTGCAAGTAGTAATTGACAACTGTGTGCATCTCTTCAGGATGGTGGTTAGCCTCAATGAATGGTCCTGAGGGTAAAAATCTAGTCGGCTTCATATCCAAGGACTTCTTGAGGCTCAATGAGGACAAAGAAATTCACTTTCGAGTGAGCAATGGAGCTAGCCAGAGTAGTGCCATTGATGCAGCTAAAGTAGACTCAGAAATGAAGTATGTGGCTATTGAAGATTATAGCACAACTGATCCCAGACAACTAAGCTTCAAGCAAGGAGATCTGATGATCATTCTGGAAAAAAGTGAAGATGGTGAGCTCTATGAATGTTAGCTAGCTTGTTGGCTGTTATTGTGTCCACCCTGTACCCACCATACACAACCGCAGGTAATATACACTTGGCAGGCAAGTTTAAAATGTTGGGCATTCTGACTATGCAACTATACATGGTGCTGCAATTTTCATCATACAGTGTGCACATGTGTGTGGGTTATACAGGAATCCTGGGCCCATAGCTATACCACATAGTCATTTTTAACTTTACAAGCAATGATTTATTGTTGTTTGTTTTATTAAATAACCGTACCAACTGTCCAAACACAATAGCTAGTTCTGTGTTTACTGATAAGCGAATAACATGAGTAAGACTCTCTCTCTCTCTCAGGTGTTACTTAATTGAGATATAATAATACACTTGTGTGTCAGTAACGACAACCGATGACGACCGATGGCGTGTATATTCATGAATAATTCATGACCTCAAACAGTTTGGTAAAGCATCGTCTCTACATGAATTGGTAAAGCGTCATCACATTCAGTAGAAAGTGATTAATTTTAACTAAAAAGCGGAAGGCTGCATATGTTTCAAAAGAAAGTAAGGAAAGGCAAAAGTACGAAAGAGAAGGCGAAAGGCGATTAACTATAAAAAGCTATTGGAATCGGCGGGGTATGGCAGCATAGGTTTAAAAGAGAATGGAAGAGAAGGAAAAAAGGCACGATATTATAACTAATTGTAGCTAAAATGCGGGTGGAATTGACAGTAAAAGGCCGCTTCAGTTTCAAAAAGGAAAAGAGAGCAGGAAAGGGAAACTTATGTAACCTTAACTAATGGTAGAGAATGATAACTGAGCAAGATAACTTATGCTACTGCATTCTTACTTTGCAATAGTCAAGTGCCACTATGTGGCGGGGTACTTGCTAGTTATTTTAACTGTGCCTCTACTTGTTAAATAAAGTGTTTTCCTCTGCTATGTGTGATGGGTAAGTATATCTACAGTATTCAGCTGAGCCTAACAGTGCATACTTGACAGCTATAGAACTTTAGCAAAAGATCTAAACATTGAGGGAAGTTTTAGTGTGGCTGGTACCTAAATATATCCGATCATAAGGCCAAGCAAACTTGATAATCAGATTCTTGTCCAACTTTCACCAAAAATGGATGTGGGTGGGCAGTTATTATTCACATTGCAGGCTTTAGCTACAATCTTTGCAAAGATTCCACTGAGGGCAAGTTTGTTATCCACCTGATGGTCGAAGGAATTAAACTTTCTCATACACTGGAACTTGACACACGGAGATTGATCAAATGCAGATTTACACACTATAGCTTAGATCTACAATTTCTATCATGTCATGTGGAGAAGTTTCTAATTGTAACAATGAATAATGAGATAAATTGGAAGATGTAAATAAGGAAGTGAACAGTGGTGAGAAACTTATAAGTTTGCTTGATCTAAACGGCTTAATATCTAGCTTGTCCAAAATAATATACAAAGAACACCAATAATAGCATATCTTAATGGATTGTAGTTTCTATGGGTTATGTTGTCAAATATTTGGTTCCAGGTTGGTGGTTGGCTGTATTAAATGTCCGACAAGGATGGGTTCCAAGCTCATACCTCATTCCACATGAGAATCCCACGGAGCATGAGCGGGACATACCAAGTAAAGGGGAGGAGCATGTTGCTGTGAACAGTTATAGAGGTCTGCTGCAGGAGGATATCAGCTTTCCAAAAGGTGCAATAGTTGAAGTTCTGGACAGAGACAGTAACGGTTGGTGTGTTGTCAGGTATTTATAGTGATTGAGCAAAGAGAACGGCATCACTTAACATGTTTTGATTTCAATAGATATCTTGGCAAAGTGGGTGTGGCTCCATGCATTTTTCTTTCTCCAAGACAATCTGCTAGAGATGTAGAGAAATCGGTAAAGTGTGGTAAATGATCATGTATTGGAAATTACTTGTGAATTGTAAAAACATTGCAGATGTCTGAACTGAAGCAGTCTTTCTCAGGCCTTGTTGGTCCACCTCCAAGAAGGTAAAATGTTCATTCAATATATCCCAATATAGCTGTAGCCCAAGCTTTGCATATATATAATTATATATACATTCAATTTAAGCTAGCAAAACAAAATTACACCGTACATTTTGTCTGTGCCACAGCAAACGGTTTTCACATAATACTCAAAGGAGGATTCATAAGAAGTTTTCTGGCAAGTCTTCACCACACACTTCAGCATCTCCAATCCTAGCCAAAGCAACTCACAAAGACTGATCATCCACTGAATCAAAAGAAGCACCTTTTGCTGTTATATGTAATTGTAGTATAGTATGATGGATCAGATTGGGCAAAAATAGCTACCATTATAATTATAACAAATTGCAGTAGCTATATTATTGATAATTGAAAACACTTGGATGTGAAGTCACTATAACTAGTTAATGGTAAGAATTTTAGCGAATTAGATATTTAAAAAACTGGTTAAAAACTTAAAAACTAAATTTCAAATTCAATACTAACTTTTATGCTATAAATTTGCTGTATTAGCATCAGACTTCTAGCAAGAAGATCAAAAATGATGGCAGCTTAACTCCAAGGTTTGCCAGCATCTAATTGTGATAACAATGTAAAGTAAATGAAACATTTTTCATATCTTGTGATGGTATAACTAGCTAATACTTGACTGCATCTCAAGTTTAGGCACATCATTTATAATTTACTCAACCATATTTGGAGTGTTAGAAGTTGAAATGAATCATACAACATTATTTAGGTTGATGTAACCTAACTCGAGAGACTCGCTCGCCATTTGTGCTCAAGCACACAGAGTGGGTGCAGATTTAATAACTAAAAGATAACATTGGTTTAAGTTAAGATGTTCCCCATTTGTGATAGTTTTGAGAATTTTTACTTTGATGTGTGTTGGCATAAACCAAAGCTGGAGTTTTGTTATGAAGTGCTTTCGTTTAAAGAAAACGAGAACTTTTGTTGGAATGGCCCCGGAAATCTCCTATTTCCGGACACCGATATGTGCGCAGCAGGTTTAATTCTCAATTGACACTCCATCCCACGAAATTCCAGTTGCAACCACTAAAAGTAGATTTCTAGTCGCGGCTCTTAGAGGTGGTCGGAATGCCGTGGAAGAGGCAAGGCAGGAGGGAGATAGTTCATATAGTAGTTACCGGCTATGAGAAGAAGAAGATACCTAGCAAACACTACGTAAGTAAACCCCCAAGCGAGCGAGAGAGGTTTAAAGAATTCACAGTTATGACGGGCCTGTATACAAATACCCTCCCAGGTGTTCGTGATAGATGTGACTTGGAATAACAATGACAGGTTTGAAGTATATAGAAGGTATAGCGACTTCTTCTCCTTCCAGGTGAGTGATAGCATGAGAAATAGTAAAACTGCTATTTTGTACCAGCATGATAATAATCATCATAGTTAGTATTTAGTTTTGGTAAGTAAGAAGCTTGTTTAGCAAAAGCTCTTAGTATGTAAGGAGCTTGTCGAGCTAAAACTCTTGACAAGTAAGGAGCTTGTCTAGCTAAAGCTCAACCAATAATTTTGTTTTTTGAAGTTAAAACTTTTCCATTTATTAAAATTTTTTTATTTCTTCTTCTTTGATTTCCTTGCCCCTTCCAAAACACTTGATCACTAATAAATAATTTGGGGATATTGACCATCTTTGAAACATTATATAGCATTCATGAAGTCACTAAAAAAAAGAGGAACTGATTAAAAGGAAGACCCAAGACATAGAGCTATCATTTATCATCACTTCATAGACTTACAAAGTATCTCTAGGAGTGTGTCTATTCTCACCAGCTCAGTGTTAAAGTGTACAATTTCCTTTGCAGACTACTCTGAAGGCTCTATTTCCTGCAGCTGCTGGTCGTAAGAATGAAGAACGGGTCATCCCTCAACTGCCAAGTGAGTTCTCATTCCTTATTTGACATAAAGTCCCCTTGCATAAAGTAGTGACTCAGTCAATGTCCAGAAACTACTGCTTTACAACTCCAACCAACAGGTGATGGTGAACACAAGCAAACAGAATTGATTCTGCAGCCTTTAGAATGTAAACCATTACCATTTCTATGGACACAAAACTAGAATTTTGTAGTTTACATGAACTTCAGGTTGTGAACGGTCAGCACTTTCATCAAGTACAATATGCAAGCTGAAATGGTGCTCACAGTAGACTTTGCCCATAGGCTGCTATTAGTTGCCCCTCCCCGAGATTTCATTGCTGTTAGACTACCCCTCCCTCCTTAGATCTCATTTAAACTTGTATATTGCACAAGCAACAGCCACTGGCAAACTCATCTTTCTCACTACTCCCACTCAATATTCAGCAACGTTCAAGTGCTCTTAATAAACTGTCTAATAATTTAAGTGCTTTCTGTGATGCTCTTGCCACTTCTATGGAGCATAATGTTTGTTGCAAAGAATGCTACCATATCACAGACACTTGTAGGTCAATTATCCACCAAATGAATGAGTCTATTGTTGTCCATAAGAATAGAAACTGCTATGACTAGCTGGAACTCTTCCCAGAAGTAGTTCATACCAGTTGCTGTGTGTGTGTGTGTATTTCATCGATAGTGAAACAGGATTCTTGAAACATATATATATATATATATATGGAGATATAATAGCGTAAAAAAATTGTGGTATTAGGGATTAATAGCATGAGTGAGAAAAATTCCACGAGGCGAAGCTCAGTGAAATGCTTCTGCATGAGTGCTATTAATCCGAATACCTCAGTTTTCTATGCTATCATATGTTAATACTATAGCCAAGGGTTTTTGCAGTTAAGAAATTATATATTTTGGCCCTTGGTTGTGTAAATCCCATACCAACCTCCATGTCATGGTGTAACCTATACATATATGTGTGTGTGTGTATATATATAATATTATATATAACATAGCATAATTGCCAGTAGCAGCAGTGAAAATGTATATTATATATAACAGCAGTGAAAAATGTTAATGAAGTGTAACATTAAGTTACGACAATCCATACTTATTGTGATACAGAGCGTATCTTCGTGGGGAGAAGCCATGTGGCCAAGGTGGCAGAAGCCAGGCTGGAGCAAATCAACAGATACACACAAGTGAGACTTGATTTGACAGAGGAGTCAGTGTAACATCCCATGAACTATACATAGGGTGGCTAGAGTAGCTAGTTAATAAGGTTTTCAATTTATTTGGAGTTGCACAGATGTCAGTTATGCCTGAGGGTTTCCATATGAATGTTTATATATATCACATTATTTCTATATTATCTTATTTCTATTTTCTTAGACTCTAATTAGTTTGGATCCGAATATTTCAGAAAGTGCACATGTGGTAGGTTTCTTCAGCCCCAGGAGTAATGATAAGGAATTGCCGAAGTAAGTTATTTTGACAATCACCGTCACTGAAAATTAAGCCTTGATTTCCTGTAGGCTCCACCTCCATCGGCCTACCTCGTTGCATCCATCAAAGATACCCATTGGTAATTAATATATTAATGGGGTTCACATTCCACTTGATGTGGAAGCTAATCGGGCTAATTAAAGATGTAGGTCAATAGTTTAATGTGTTTGCTCTCCAAATGGTGCAGGTGATGTGTTTGAAGAGTACTGTGCTCTTGCTGAGTATGTAGCAGAAGACGATAGTCAGGTGGGCTTCAAGCCTGGGGACAAAGTCCTTGTCATGTCCAAAGATAAATCAGGTAAGCCATTGTGGCTTCATTGTTTAAGCTTTGTCACCTGCTTATGATGCACAAACCATACTTATTAATGTTTGGAAAAAATAATTAAGACAATTGTTTTGCTCAACTAACAAAGCCTCCCTCCAGCAGTTGATAATATATATAGGAAAGTTAACTTTTTTGATGGAATCCAAATATTTCAATAGTTGTGTTGTGTACTAATGGAGACTGTAGTGGTTTTGAATAGACAGAAATGGCGTAAGAAAGCTGGGCAAGTTCCTATCTTGCTCTGCTTTGATCCATGTGCTATGGGAAGGCTGCCATATACTGCATCTTAGACTAGCATTGTGTCTAGGGCGTGTCAATTAGAGGATTCACTAGTGGTAGTCTCTGCCCATATTAAGATACTTTAGAGTCAAAGTACTGGTCCAACTCCCGCACAAGAGAGTGATACACCCATTTCAAAATGGATGTGAAGACTTTCTTGGTGTTCAGCAACTGAAGCTCAGTTGGTGGACGATTAGCGCTTTGTTTCCTCTGGAAGTAACTTGAAAGATGCCATATATATTGCACATATTTCTTATGGTTTCTTCCCTAATGTTTATCCTTTCACACTTTGTATAGAAATTGGTCCTTTTATTTACTACAAATGACTGAAGTTCCTTTATGCTATAGAATTCTGACACCATCTTTTGTCTCACCTTATCTAGCAGAAGATGTATGGCTAATGGGACTCGATTGAGCAGAGTAAACTTAATTAAAACATGCATTCCAAACAATTAATTAAAACCTCACATTCCAAACAATCAATGATCACTTTATCCAAAAGACAGTGCATTAGTAGCTGTTAGAAAGTTGGTATCACATTAAATAACATCTGCTCAGGATCACTGTATCAGATAGCTCCAAGTTGTGTAATATCATGAAATAGAGCTACGATTACAGAAGTATGGCATTCCAATTGAAAGTAACTTCAATTACTATGAAATAGAGGAGGAAATAATACACTCATAGCAACTTCTCTTGCACATGTATCAGCATGACATTTTCTAACAAACTCACGAAAGGGATCCATCAATTAATAAATCGCTTTTCTTATTTTACTAGTAATTTTAATAGTAAAATATCGTGGAAATTATAGGAAGTGTTTGATATGATGAGCTAAAATTAAATGTCAAATTATAATACACTCTTTAGTGTGCATTCATGATAAGGCTAAAATTGTATTGTAAATAATTTAATGTGTTAATAATTATGTCATACAAGTATGCCAAAGTTACACAGTGAGAGAACATGATAAGAAAAATCACAACTTTGCTGTTCAAAGATATCTTTCAATGTTGAGGTTGGTGGATGTGCAATGTGAATGGAGAGGTTGGGTGGGGCCCACCTTCATATTTCAAGAAATGTATTGACATCTTGGAGGACGAAGACAGTGACCAATCCGAAGACGAAAAAGCAGACCAAAAAGGTACAAGTTGCTATTAGAGATCTTACCTTCCCATGACTCATTGATTACATGATCGTATGTACAGCTAAGGATTCGGACGACAGCGGTGTGGGAGAGAACATGATGAGTGGGAGGAGTCTCCCTTCTTCTTCCATCAACAGCACCAGCACTACCGGATCTTCCATTAGCAGCTTGTCTCTGCCTCCCCAGCCCCTCACTGTCTTTCAGACTCCTGAGATTATTGCAGAGGAGTACAAAGCCATAGATTCCTACCAGTCGGATGGTCCAGGACAAATCAGCTTTGAAGTTGGACAGACAATACATGTCCTAGACAAGTTAGAAGATGGTGAGTGGTGATTCAATTGGCAAATTACTATTTTGAGGTGTAAGAATGATATATAATATATATATATATATATATAATTATATATATATGTTATATATATATTGGCATGCACAGTGACTATCATTTTAAACTTTTTATTTTAAGTGAACCTAATAAATAGTTTAGCCTGCATATCAGCAATAGTTTGTTCAATGTTCAGAAACTCCTCTGAACTATGACGAATTGAGGATCTCAGTTCTTTTGTATACTACTGAGTGTTCTTGTAATGAATATGATTAATGAGTATTCTACAGAATTCAAACTTCGATGGAGGCTAGCTCTACAGGAAGTGTGTCAATACATCCCCAATCTGTGGCTGTGATGATGAGTACTCATCTCTATGGCTTGCCTGATTAAATAAGGACTGAGCAATACTATAACACATCAGGAGGACTAGTGACTGTGTGTAAATCCGTGGCTTCTAGGTTAATGCTTGCCCTTGCAAATTTATGTGGCTTCAAGCTCAAAGTTGGAAGGCTATGGTGATTGAAGGAGAGGAGAAAGAGACACAACTTCCAGGAGCTCATGCTTAAATCATTTATAATTTTATTCATTAAAATTTTAGTACTTCAAACTGAAGTATGAATTGCATGAGGCAGAGGATAAATCTGGAGTTTTTAGTATCAAATTAACATTCAAATAATCATGAGTTTGAACATCAGAAAGGTGTGACTGTCAAAGCAATTTAGACTCAGTCCTATCATGGTCAAAACTATTTTATACAATGTTTTATAACTTGTTGATCAGGTATTACTGAAAATATTGGGAACCAATTTTTATCTTTTTTTTTGGTTGATCTGGTTTTAATTTGTTGCACTCCATATATTAAGATTAGTATGACTGGTTGTTCCACCTTTACCCTTATACTTGGTAAAGCAATATATCATACTTGGGACTTCCAGGTCCTGCAATTTTGATGTTGAATTTCAACTTATCCTTCAAATTATATATGGATGTTCTAAACTAAAATCTGTTCGGTTAACTTTACTACTTTAGTCATAGAATCCATGCATCTGTGTTGTCTTGCATTTGATTATATTTGAAATAAAATATGAACATAGCTTGTGTTAGTTCCGAGTTAGTGAGTTGGAAGATTTGTTAATACCAAACAATTAAAAATGAATTAAATCATTGTCTTCCTGGACTGTCTGAATCACTTGTCAGTGTCACATGCAGAGGAAGTGGAATCAAGTGTGACATTTGACACATTACGTGAGAAACTCTTAATATGATGTCATTCAATTTCGTCTGGTTGTGTCCAACGTATGTTGTTTACTCTCATATTCTTCCTTCTATAGGTTGGTGGTTTGTGAGTAATGGTAAAGATGAAGGCTGGGCTCCATGTAGCTACCTGGAGGGAGACAAAGATGAAGAAGGCATCACCAATTTAGGTAAGCTTCTTACTGAGAAAATGTGTGAAGCCAAAAAAGGCTTTTCGCAAAAGGTAGAGTACGGAGTAAATTACACTGAATTTATTCCCCTCATTAAAATAATGTGATTGAACATGAGCATTGTAGAATGAGCCCGGAAGTACCAAGTTAAAAATTGTCGTTAACTTGTGTTTGTTTGTGCACAGGACAGTGTTAGCCGGGCTGTCCTAACTTAAAGGTTTAGGTGTGGAAATTTGATCACTTACTCCTCAAACTTAAGCTCGCCTACTGTTGCTGGTTCTTGCACTAGCTATCCTTCAATCATCTATTGAATCTGTAATTAGAGATACTACTCTAGATGTGTTTGTCTATTTAATTGGTAGTAGCTCAGTAATTTTTTTCTGAATTTTCAGTGTCACAATAACCATTCTTCACAGCTTTTTGTGACATCAAAACTCCCCAACATTTCTAGAAACTAACAGAACAGCTACAAGTCCAACTTTGAAATAAGACCTACTAATGACTCAGTACCAAAGGTAAAAAGCCTAAAAAATTAATTGTGATTTTTAGGAGAAAAGGATAGGGCCTGTGATACTAAAAAAGAAAAAAAGGAAAAAAAGGGACTATTACCAGAAAAACAAATAAATACATAATACTACAATTATCACTTTCTAGTTATTTGGAAGAATTGCTATATATATTTTAAGTGATTGGAGTGAGTGAGACATCATTAGGGATGTTTGATGAACATTAAGGATATATGTACCAATAATCCTGAGAGACTCCTATTGACCTCACTCTAGTATTGACCACTTACCATTCAGCAATTTTGCTAAGTAAACCTGCAGGGCACACCAAAAACAAAACAAAACAAACAGACAATTTGACAGACGGTATCCAGTTCTGATTTGAAAGCTACTCTCTTCATATTACTCTGCAGATAGTGCCGAGAAGTACTATTCCGTTGACAACTACGAGGCAGAAGAGGAAGATGAGATATCCTTCAAGCGTGGAATGGTTGTTGAAGTGCTACAGAAGTCTCTTGATGGATGGTGGATGATAAAGGTTGACAAACATGTTGGATTAGCTCCAGCTACGTTCTTAAAGAAGATGGAAAATCCAGAGCAATTGACAGTCAAGGTTGAGTTAAATTAGGAGAAAAATAAATGATGTTATGGTTTATGCTTTTTCGTGTCAATCTTAGCAGGAAGTCATCCCAAAAATACACCCATCTTCTCCTCTTGCTGCAATAAAGGCTTTTCAGCAACCTCCAAGAAGGTGAGCATAATATAATGTATACATGTATGTTTATACCATAGTTGTCTTAGTAACTGCCATGTGATAAAAGTGATATCAGCCTTCAAAACTGCCTGTGGACAAAACAATTTGTACCAAAACGAGTGTCTAAATTGTATAACACAGAAGAATTTTTAGTGATATTCATAATAATGAATGTATAAAATGAAATGCTATGGTCTTTTAGCTATGAAGAAAAATCTTTTTTTTTCCACTTGTAGAAGCTGACTTTGCAAATATTTAGAAATAACCAGCACTTTTAATTTTGGACATAGCTTTTTTTCCCCCTCAAAACAATAATATCCTGTTATAATTAATGATATTTTGCACCTCAAAATGGTAGCTAAACCATGAGAATTCTCGTAAATAATTGCCCTCTTCCACAGGCTTCCTAGGATGGGACAGTTATATATATAATAATACGCTTGTGTGTCTGTAACGACGACAACGACAACAGTGTGTATTCATGAATAATTCATGAGTTTTGTACGGTTTGGTAAAAGGTAAAGTGTCATCACATTCATTAGAAAGTACGTGCTGTCACATTATTTAGAAAGTGCTGATTATTTCTAAATAGCGGGTGCAATCGACGAGGGAAGGTGGCGTAGGTTTCAAAGGAAGGCGAAAGTACGAAAGAGAAAGTAAAAGGTGATTAATCGTAACTGAAAAGTGGAAACGGCGAGGTAAAGCGGCGTAGGTTTAAAATGGAAGGGAAGGCAAGAGAAGGCAAAAAGGCGAGCTGTTAATTGTAACTAAAAAGCGGGTGGAATCAACGAGTAAATGCAGGGGTTAGTTTTCAAAAGAAAGGCGAAGTACAAAATAGAAGACAAAAGTTTCTCAAAGTAGGACAGAAATTCAGAAGCAGGAGAGATAGACAAAGGAAAAGGGGACTCCATGACTCAAGAAGAAGAGCTGAAGAAAGGAAAGGTGGGGCATAAGAAAAGCTCAGATAGTTCAGAAAAAAGAGAGCAAGAGAGGGAAATGTATATAACCTTAACCAATAGTAGAGAATGATAACTGAGCAAGATAACTTGTGCTACTGCATTCTTACTTTGCAATATGTCAAGCGCCACTATGTGGCAGGGAACTTGCTAGTCGGCAATAATTCCTGAAACCCATGCTTCAACTATTACACACACACACAATATATATAATATGCATGAGTAATAGCATGTGTAGCCAGTAATAGCATGTGTAGCCAGTAATAGCATGGGTAGCCAGTAATAGCATGTGTAGCCAGTAATAGCATGGGTAGCCAGTAATAGCATGGGTAGCCAGTAATAGCATGTGTAGCCAGTAATAGCATGGGTAGCCGTTCTATCACTCGCTAATAGTAGGCCAGCTTTTTTTTATTTATCATTTTTGCACTGTATCGTTCACCCACTATCTCTATTAGCTTCCTATGGAACTTTGTTTCTACATGTATGGCTCCTCCTAATCTGTTGAAAAAATTTACGGGTAAAATTCTGAGCTAAAAAGAATGACATAGTCTCCAAAAGAATCTACTCAAATTGCATGTTTCCAAGGCTAGAGTTGCATGCATGCACACTACCTGTACTATTTCACTTAGCTACCATGGTATTTCACTTAGCTACCATGCTATTTCACTTAGCTACCATGCTATTTCACTTAGCTACCATGCTATTTCACTTAGCTACCATGCTATTTCACTTAGTTTCTGTGCTATTTCACTTAGCTACCATGCTATTTCACTTAGCTACCATGCTATTTCACTTAGTTTCTGTGCTATTTCACTTAGCTACCATGCTATTTCACTTAGCTACCATGCTATTTCACTTAGCTACCATGCTATTTCACTTAGCTACCATGCTATTTCACTTAGTTTCCGTGCTATTTCACTTAGTTTCCGTGCTATTTCACTTAGTTTCCGTGCTATTTCACTTAGTTTCTGTGCTATTTCACTTAGTTTCTGTGCTATTTCACTACCCAGTAGGACAGCAGGCATCATAAATAGAAAGAAAAAAAGTTCTCAAGCACATATTGTAAATGTAATTTCTGGCTTTATCATATGTAGCTATTATATATATATATATACATACATATATATATATATATATATATATAATTGAATAGTGAGTTTTCCCATGCATTTTTGAATGGTCAATTTACATGCCATACTATATTAATAATATAATTGGATGATACAATTCATGTCACCAAAATTAAGAAAAAAACCAACAACAGTGTGAAATCTATTCTATTGGTTTATTTTTTAGTCTGTATTAATTTTGGCTTCATTGTTGTTGTTGTTGTTATTGTTTTAATTTAGGGAGTCAGTCAGGGCTAGGGCAAGCATGCGCATCAGTCCAGCTATCAACAAAAAACTTCAACAACAAAAGCTCTCAGTCACAAAAAAAACTTCAACTCCAATGTCATCAAGTTTGACTGACAACCCTTACCGAAATCTTGTGTTTCATAGTGAACAGAATCCTGACCGCCTTCCTACCATTGTTAGCAAGTCAGTCAGTCCTGAAACGACATCGGACTCTGACCCTGATGATAACTACCTCAACGTGCCGTTCCCAATCCCTAAGCGGACAAGCAGCCAAGGAAGTAAAAGTTCCTTCAGCAGCAGTGAGGGAGGAAGTTGCAAGCGACCAGTAGCACTGCCACGCAAGAAATTGTCCACATCTACTTCCTTTACAGAGGCCAGCTTGAAAAAACCAGACATTCGGCCTCCCTTGCCTCCAAAACCAAGTGACTCACCATCTACTCCACCATCTGCTCATCCAGTAAAGATGAAACTGAAGAAGTACAATTCAGTGGATTCCTCTCTGAATCCACAAAGACCAGTGCAGAGGCCGAGTAACAGTGAGATCAGAAGAGCACAGGATCGTGCCCGTCTCCAACAAACCAAGACTACCCCAGAGCTGTCTACTGTTGATGAAGATGGAGCAGATACTGCAAGTATATACAGCTCTAAGAGTGGCAAATCTTTGGCTAGTATTTCCAGTTCTAAATCGGCACCAGGAGGAATGCCCGGAAAACAGCAGAAGGGTGTTGAAAAGGTGAAGAAGAAGAGTGCTCAGTCTACTCAAGATGATTCCATCACAAAAAAGGTCAGCAAGTCCCAGCTGCAGGTTCCAGAAAGACCTCCTCGTCCACGGCGCAGGAGTGAGGGAGAGACAGTAAATGTAGCCACATCTTTAGTAGCCATACCTTCAGAGAAAATGGATGAAAATGGTGACAGATTAAACCAGGATGTGGCTAGCACTCTCTTGAAATACATCATCACCTCAGAGGATCAAACTCTCAAAAAGGCCCTGAGGGAACTCTTAAAGCAGGACACAGATGCTGCCAGTATATTGAGCAGTGAAAAGTAATTATTATTATAAACAATCTTTTTTTTTGTGTCGTTCTACATGCTGGCAAGTTTTCTTACCTTGCACTTGCCAAATGTCATTCATCATGTTAAAAACAGTACAATTTTCTTTAATTTTTTTTATTCATTCAATTTTGTATTTGTTAAATCAGTATTAACTTATGCCTTATCAATCAGTTGGCTTTGTAAAATGTAAATGAACTGCAAATAGGTATTTGGAACAAGACCATAACGAGCAATAAAATGCTTCGTATCAGGAGTTGGCAACTTGAGGAGGAGTGCTATAAATAACTAGGCATATAATTTGTGATGCAACTCTAATTATGTGGCGTTATATCACAGCATATACTCTAAGATGGACTAAAGCTTCCTTTTCGAATGAGGACAAGATACAATAAAGAAACAGAGTTGAAAAATGGCCAGCAAAATTTTTGAAACAAATAAAAAAATCTTTACAATTCTCTCAGAGTAAGAGAGTATGCATTAGCCAGTGGACCATCCATCGACTAACTCCACTCAGCCAAAGCTAACAGCAATGACTGTCATCATTACTATAGAGCTGCTCCCATAGCCATTGAACTCAGGCCTTCTAAAGGCATCCTGGTGACCAATTAAGTGCAGTGGATAGAGACATCAATATTAATTCTATTATGGTGCATTTCTTTCTTTTTTCTTTTCTTTTTTTAATTGCATTTCTATTTATATTAAAAAATAGTGTGGCTACCCAGTAGGACAGCAGGCATCAGAAATAGAAAGAAAAAAGTTCTCAAGCACATTATTGTAAATGTAATTTCTGGCTTTATCATATGTAGCTATTATATATACATATTATATATATATATATATATATTATATATATATATTTATTGCAGCTTTGATATTTTTACTTGAATATTTCCGCATCACGCGAGCGTTCTGTATTCTCCCATATTGTACGGTTTATATTGTACGCTCCTTGTAGCGCGCGCGTAGCGAGTAAAATCAATGAAAATTGTATTGTAAGCGGTTGAGAAAAATTTCAAAGAAGCAATAAATCACTTATCACACTCGTCGTACAATATGGGAATGATATTTTACTCTCACGCCATATTTTCACTCGCCTTTGGCTCGTGAAAATATTTTGCGTGCTCGTAAAATATTTTCCCATATTGTACTCTGACTGGTGCTATAAGTATTATATATATATATATATATATATATATATAATATATATATATATATATATATATAATATATATAATGTATATATAATCTATAATAAATAACTGTCTCTCTTTTGTGTCTCTTAGATAATTTCTACTAGG
>WLWD01003605.1_pt1 | contig 41740 bp, 26 predicted proteins | sample 6712731 | NCBI WGS metagenome assembly WLWD01 (sample SAMN12718690, study PRJNA576275) | sponge metagenome | isolation source: marine sponge | host: Mycale hentscheli | place: New Zealand: South Island, Marlborough, Capsize Point | collected 2014-11-01
GTCCCATGCCGAACTACTCAACAAATTCAGACTGCAGACAGGGGCCACCAGGAGGAAGGTAAGTTGTAGTTAGGGTGTAAGTGAGAAGTATGGAGGATCTAAGAGACTTCAAAATGCTTTTTTTTTTAATGATAACTATATGCCCAACTAATTCTTTGAGAAGTTTAAATCAAAGATTTTGCAATGATATGATCCGATTATTAAAACAAAACATGGTGCCAAAATTATTTACTGATTATCAATGGACAAAGAAATAATATGACAGATGAAATATGATTTCTAATTATCTTCCTTGAATGGTTCAGGCACAAAGAATGATCCACACTCTGAGGATGGACAAGGCCCTTAGGCTAAACAGCACTACAGACATGTATTCAGGACGATCCAGGAAATAAAAAGAGAGTGAGGGAGCTGCTGTTGTACAGTGCTGCTTCAGATGCTGGAGTGGGCACAATAGATGGCTTGAGTTCATCTTCATCCCTCAATCTGCTCCATCTATATCAATAGTGTAACTTATTATAATGCAAAAAAAAATCCAATTTTCTATGGTTCATAATCCACTTTCACCAATTTGACCACTACTTAAAGTCAAGAGCTTGAGCAACCCTTTACCAACTGCAACTATATTCAAATATGTATTGTAACTAGCCAAAAAGGAGGTTAATAATAATGGAGGTAGCTATTACTGAAGTAAGTCAGGGGTGTGGCAATGTAAAGGGCTGGGTTCAAATGAGCCAAGTCTAACCCTACAGGATCCGCCATTGGGTGGGGTTCCTGGCAGCACCCCATGCTAAGCTATTCAGCAAATGGTGCCTGCAGCAGGGACAGGCCACCAGTAAGACATTAGAGGTAAGTTGTAATTAAGGGGGTAAGAGGGTCACCCAGGGACGCATGGGTTCAGAGGGTGAGGATAGTCGTGTCGTATGATGTGAGTTGCAAGATTAAGGGTGTGTGAGTTGTATCATTACAGAAATGTTTGGAATGTCAATACAAAGTAGGGTGGGCTAGACCCACTTTCAATCTAACCACAAGAAGCTTTAACTTTTTTTTGTTATACTTGTGCTATACAGTGTGGTGGAAGTTGCTGCTATACTGAGCTGTTTACAGCATACCCTCAGCCAAGGGGGCTTGTACAGAAACCGGATACAAACTAAATAAACACTCAGAGCAAAACATGTTATTCACCACCAAATATAATAGCGGTGGACTGATGCCAAGTCCTGTCAGTCAGCATGAGTGCGAAACTTAATCCTGCTAGTGGTAGTGATTTGTATGCTACTGTAGATTTGAGCAAGAAGAAAAAAAATGCGCCTCACCAAGAGGAAAGTATGGATTCCAGCATCTATGCAGTTGTGAATAAAAAATGCAAAGGATCCAACACACTACAAGCAACTTATGCTAAGGAGAATGACAACATAACTACTCAGAGCAAAAGAAACAATGAAAATGATTTGGATATAGAAGGCAAAAAATTTAAAAAGAGGCTGAATGCAGCCCTCGTTCTTTCACTGGTTGCTAATGCTGCTGTTTCAATAATTGTTGTATTGTTAGTTGTCATATTCATAAGAACTAATGAGAAAGTAAGTTATGATATGGCAGCTTTAAATTCCAGCATTGAGAAACAGCTTAAGTTTCTTGATGACAACATTCAACATTTAAATGCTACTGCTGTCAGGTCCTCGAGCAGTTTTCTTCTACAAGTAACCAATTTTTCAAATCTTGTTGAAGAGGAGTCCTCAAATTTTCTACTGCAAGCCATTTCACATTCCGAGAATATTTCACAGCAGTACCTGCAATTATTAACAACTATTTCTCGTTTGTATTCCAACAGTGCTAGGACAGAGTTACTTATAAATTCCAGCATTACCTCTTGTGCAGCTCTGAAGAACCTCAATGCATCATCTGGCTACTATACTCTGCCATCTTCTACCGGAGAATTGACCAGAGTGTACTGTGACATGGACATGACTTGTGGCAATATCACTGGAGGGTGGATGAGAGTCGCAGATCTAGACCTCTACAACTGTCCTCCTGGACTGAGATCTCAAACGGTACAAGGAAATATAACTTGTATTAAAAGTGAATATAGAGAAGGATGTACTCCAGTTCTGTACAATACGTTTAGTATAGCATATTCAAAAGTGTGTGGAGAAATTACTGGATATGGAATAAAAACTTTAGATGGTTTTTTCAGAATATCAAATATTCAAAAAGATAATCTTGATGATAATTATCTGGATGGCATCAGTATACAAAGTGGCGCTAGCCATGTTTGGTCATTTGTTGCTGGAAGATGTGCAGCTAACTGCAATAATAAACCTTCCTTTATTAGTGATGATTTGATATGTGATGGTAAGTGCATAGGAACTGATTGTACTGGTCCCCTCTGGGATACTCTCATGTGTGGCAGAGGGAATCCTTTTCTGAAGACATTATCCGCACCTTCTAAAGCTGATATTGAATTGCGTGTGTGCAGAGATGAAAGCAGAGATAATGAAGATATTGCCATTACTGATTTGAGGATTTATGTACAATAATGATGTTTAAACACTAAAAAAGACATTGTAGCTCAGAATTTAGAAATATTCTACAATTAAGTTGTGTGTCATCTGTCATACTTCAATGCATTTTAATAAATTATTGTACAGTTTATATTGGATAGTTAATGTGAACACATCAGGTAAAAACGGATCCATTATGACAATTAAGGATTTTCAGATAATGTTTTTAAACTTTGGAGAAAAAAAAAACGATGTGATGCTAAACTACCTACCTGCATTAGTTATCAGTTCTCAGTAAAACTTTCCTGCATTTAGCTAGCTTATCAAGTAAAAATTGAACCATTATGACAATTAAAGATTTTGAGATAATGTTTTTTTTTATTTTGGAAAAAAAAAAGGTTGTAGCATCCTCCAAACAAAATTAGAAAAACAATAGCAAGCTAGACTTGAATTTCCAATTTTATTTGTGAAATTCTTCCAATTTGAAATAACTGTGATACTAAATTCCCTGCATTAGTTATCTCTTCCCACTAAAACATTCCTGCATTTAGCTAGCTTTTTTTTTTCTTATTTACTTCAGAGGATATTTTATTATGACTGCTGACATAAGCATGAGCGTTATAGTAAGAAGTATATCACAAGTTTGTGGTAAATTCTAAGTTATCCTGACTCACAGAGTCAAAACTATACTTTGGTAATAAGGAACAAAGAGTTGAAATTAGACATTGGGGAACAGGTGAAGTAAAAAAAATGTTAAGTTATGGTGATAGTTGTGATATTTGTTATAATGTTTAGCTAAAATGCATTTTTTTTATTTCTGTGAGTGTCAGAAAAGCCGGCCTACTGTCATGAGAGTTCAATTTTTGACATGATGCATCACATTACAGAGGGAATGCCCACTCTGAGATGACTAGACAATATGAAGAGATGCCCACCAACCATGAACTCTGAGAACACAATACTCACAACTAATATTTCGTAAAAAAAAGGAAAGAAAAAAAGCTAATGCAGAAACTAAAGAGATGAACAGATCTTTATGGCCACAGCAGTCACCCTGGGATTACTAATTTTACGTTATGAAATTTTTAAAAAATAATGTGAGTTATTCATGCAGGTTAGAATAGCTAAGTGAAGACAGAGAGGTCTACCTAGGATACCTAGTTCACTGTTAAATTCTTTTATGTATTCTACATTAAATTAAAACTGCATTAGCTAACAGCACACATATGGAAAAATGAAGCATACAGCAGCATAAAGGAATGATAATGATTTGCAAATAATTTTAAGAAGGATAAAGATGATAAACTGCAGACATTACTAAATCCTTGCAAGTTAGTCCAATTTGAAGGGTAATTAGCATAAACTGTAATCATAAAAAGCACAGCAAGTATTGATCAATAGATATAGCTATAGCATCCATTACACTCATGCACATGCTCAGTATGTTATGGTTTAAATATGTTTGCTCTAACTGAAGCAGGAATTCAGGGCTGATTCACTTTGAGACAACAATACTGAGAAAAATGTAGTAAGGAAACATGTTATAAACAAGCAGTCCCATGAATATATTAATATTGCTACACAGTGCAGCATTAATAGAAAACATAATGGTGCAGTAGTATGTTTGTAGAATTTGATATGAGATGTGTAGAGTTTACGAAATACTGCACAAAAGCTACTTCTCTAGAAGTTTATAACACAGCTTATCAGCAGATAGCCCATACAGTTAAGTACAAAATACTACACAGAGTGTCTTATCTTTTTGTAGCTACTGACTGACTATAAACAATTTCTGGACATTTCTTACAGTCAAGGCTGATGCTCAGCACAGTTCTAATTAATGCCACACCTAATTCAGAATGGCTTCATCGTATGCTTTTAAAAAAGTGCTGAGGGATTTGCCAAATTCATAATGAATTTGCAATTCTAGGATTTTGATCAAAAACCATAAAATCACTAAGACATTCCCTCTATTATTTGTACGGGTAAAGATCTGCATCAGACTGCTCTAACCAGATTGGGTAGGCTTTACTAGAGAAATGTAGTTGTAAAAGCCTCAAAAAATGGTAAGCCAGGCCAGTCTTGCTCAGTGAGATAACACCATGTGATAACATGTGTTACCTAAAATAACATTGTGAAGATATTTAGTGTGGAATAAAGAAGTAATGCAGGGGCTAAAGACGTGGACAGCCTATGGCTTTTAGGAATGCTGTGGCCATTGCAATGGCCACAGCATTCCTAAAAGTGGAATTAATTTTAAATTACGAAAATTTTTAAAATAATGTGAGGTATTTGTGTATGTTTGACAAGCAGATTGTAATATGGTGGGGTCTGTCTTTTAGATGCCCAGTTCACTGTTAGGTTATTTTATGCATTCTACATTCAATTGAAACTGCATCAAAAGCACACATACGGAAGAATGAAGCATAGCTACAGTAGCACAAAAGAATGAGTATTTATTTGAAAATAATGTAAATGGTGATACAGGTAATGAACCGCAGACATTACTAAATCCTTGCAATTTAGTCCAATTGGAAGAGTAATTAGCTATGCACTTTTGTCATAAAAGAAAAGCTCAAGAAGTTTTATCAATAAATATAGCTAGCTATATTGCCCATTACATTCATGCACATGCTCAGTGTGTTTTGGAATATGTTTGCTCTAACTGAAGCAAGAATTCAGGGCTGATTCACTTTGTGAGAAAACAATACTGAGAAAAATGTATTAAGGAAATATGTTATCAACAAGCAGTATCATGAATCTATATAATAATATGCTTGTGTGTTAGTATAAACAACGACAACGGTGACCAACGGTTGAATAATTCATGAGCTTAAACTGTTTGGTAAATCATCGTCATCACATCAAAAAAAGGTCAAAAGTTTCCCAAAGCTTGAATCATCAATCATGATAGTAGGACAGAGATTCAGAAGCAGGAGAAGTAGACAAAGGAAAAGGGACTCCATGACTAAAGAAGGAAGAGCTGAAGAAAGGAAAGGTAGGGGATAAGAAAGCTAAGATAATTCAGAAAAAAGAGAGCAGGAGGAAAGGGGAAACTTATGTAACCTTGGTAGAGAATAATAACTGAGCAAGATAACTTGTGCTACTGCATTCTTATTTTGCAATATGTCAAGCGCCACTGTGCAGTGGGGTACTGTGGTAGAACCTACCACATTTACAGATTACACAAGCCACACCCAAGAACACACCCCCTTATCATCCATCATTAATAACACATTATATTATTAGCATAAGTTATTCTATTTATTTCTATACTAGCTAATTACATCACTTATCCATGCATTCTATCTAACCCCCACTTCCCATTACATCATCTTATTTCTATATCATCCCTTAGTTCCTTTGCACATGCCCAGTGGGTTTTATATATATTGGCCCACTGGCCATGTGCCCCTTCAGTGTCACTCTTGAGGCATAACCATACACTTAACCTGAAGTAATCCTCTGTTCTGCCTTGACAAGCAGCAGCTGATAGCTAAGGGCCTCGTGATAAAGGCTGTGTATGTGCTCTCTGACACTCTGGTGGCAGCCTCTGTGTCATCTTCCCCACCATTCCACCACACTTGGTGGCAGCGGTGCTCCTTCTGCTCTTCAGTCGTTGGAGGTCCGGAGACGACCTCACTTCATCGACGTTCCGTTGCTTACTTCCTTTTGCTTCCACTGTGTTATTCTGTTTTGAGTCAAGCCCACCTTCTGTTCAAGTCATTTTACTCGTTCTGTTCTCCTTCAGGCAATCCCTGATCAGTTCCCGGCGTAGAGGGCTTCCGCCACACAGCTTCTTACTTCTTCAACGCAGCAGTCCTCCCCCCCACACTCTTGATTTGGTGATTAATTGGACCAAGCCGTACCAATAGTCCGGCCTCTTCGGGAAATTCCAGTCTATTTTCGACAGTCTTCACCTGTTGCTCCACTTCGGCAGTCTAACCTGCTCGGACCACTGATTATCGTTTTAATCCTATAACTGTTCGCCGCTACAGCTGATTGCTCTTTCTGAACGCAAGTTATTAGTTCGTTATTATTGCATCTGTTATTGTTTCATTTTATTGTGCTCGGACGTTGTTACTTTGTGTTATAATTTAGTCAGAGTGCCATTTATTTAGTATGCAAACTAGGCGGCAAAGAGCCTTAGAATTAGCAATGAACCCATCAGAACAATCCTCCACTTACTCAGCGGATACTTCACCACTTGATTCTTTTTCCTCATTATTCTCAACTCAGTCTGTCATTTCAGGCATTTCCTCACCTTCTGAATCATTGAGTTCTACTAGCACCACTGTTTCTGTTGATACTGTCAAACCAAAAGAACACCAGCCCTTAGCAACTCCCATGGATGATCCCACTACCTTGTTGAAATCTATTTCTGATAAAGCTAAAGCTGCTGATGTAGACCCTACAATGTTCATGTTTGCACAGCTTCTTTCTAAACAATCACAACCAGTTACACCCATTGCTGATAAACCAGAATCGTTGTCCTCTGCCATTGGCAAAATGTCTGATGGAGAAAATATCTTCGTCTTTCTCCACAGATTCGAGTTTGAATTAACTGCTAGAAATATCCCATTGAATAGATGGATTACATACCTCCCCTCAGTTTTGTCAGGATTTTATAAGGAGGCTTATTACAATAATGTGGCAGTATGTACAACTTATGATGACATGAAATTAGTGCTGTTAAACATTGGTGGTTATTCCGTCACTGAATGTCTTAATTCATTTCCATTGAAGTTTAGAAATAATGGTCAAAAGTCCTTGTTACAATGGTATAACCATTGGCGTAACAAATTCCAAGTAATACTAGATAGCCTTCCCTTCCTTACCAATTGTTCAGACAAGATAATTGAAGAAATGTCAAATGTTTTTGCCACTGTTGGCATTTTGGCAGGCCTCCCCCAAGAACATCGGGATGCCCTACTTACTAAGCCCTGCACTTCTAACCAAGCGTTTATCCAACAGTGTAACACCTGGTGCTTGTCAACTTCATCTCAACAAGGCAAATCTTATCCATCCAAGTCTCAGTTTAGCAGATCACTCGATCACAACCCTCACTCTGATTCCAAATATCCCATCCCAAGACAGTCTCATTATCCTAAACCACCTTTGCTGACCTCACCTACTCATTCACACTATTCTCATTTCAATCCTTCACATTCGCACACCTCCCATCATCACACTTCTCAACCCCGCTCTAGCTCACCCCCCAAACGTGACCTCAGTACAGTCACCTGTTATAAATGTAATAACTTGGGACATTATGCTAACAATTGCACTGCTATCCCTGTCCATTCCCATCCACCCAGGCCAACTCATTCCCAATCTACTAACCCCACTAACACTTCCAACACTTTGCCTAATCATCCCCGCCCAACTCCAGTACCAAGAACAAACATTCGCCCTGTCAGGAAAATTGAAGTTAACATCTCACAACCTGACCATACTTCACTCACTTCTCCAACTGACACTTTACCCACTCCCATTAATTCATTTGATGATGATCTTGTCACCCAAGGCATAATCAACAACATCCAGACACCCATTGTGATAGATTCTGGAGCCAAGATTTCTTTAATCTCTGACGATTTCATAGACATCACTTATGAACCTGCTAAGTTTGTTTCTATCTCTGGGATCTCACAAGTTGCCAAGTCAGTTCCTGTTTTCGAACTCCCGGTTGCCCTTCCCACCCTTAATGGAGTTTGTCAACTTGCTGTTGACTCTAGGCTTCCTCCTAGAACTGTACTTCTTGGTTTAGACTTTGGCAGAGACAACATTATAGCCCTTATCAACCACCTCAAATCAGATCCCACACCAATCCTATCTGTTACCCGTGCTATGCAAGCTGAGTCTGATTTAGCAACCCATGTTGCAGAAACATTGCAATCCACTGAAGGTGCCCAACCCATTGCTCTTGATGACATTGTTGAAGTCGATGCAGAAACGATTGAACCCGTGCCTGCAGTTGTTGAGTCTAGTACCAGTGATAAAGCACATGACACACTAGTTCCCTTGTCTATCCCTACACTGAATTTTGATGGTATCACCAAGGATAAGTTCATTGAATTACAGCACAATGACGAATCACTAGCACCATTATGGGAACATGCCAAGAAAGGCGAAAAGCATTTTTTCATTGTTAACCAGCTACTCATGTGCATGACATCAACACTCACTACAGTATCACATGCTATTGTTGTGCCCAAATCACTTCGTCACAAAGTACTCCTAGCAGCACACGAAGGTCTCGGACATGGAGGTGTAACAACCACTAGGTCCTTGATCAATAAGCACTTCACATGGCCAAATCTCTCATCTGACATTAAGACTCACATTTCATCCTGCAAGAAGTGCTTGCTCTATACCAAGTCCAATGGTCCTAAACTGCCTATGGTTGAAGCTGAAATAATCTCGCAAAGGGGTGAGAAATTAGCAGTAGACATTGTCGGTCCCCTCCCACTCTCCAAAGACAAGAAAAGATACATACTCACTTCCATGGAACTTTCATCGGGCTTTCCTTTTGCTATTCCCCTTAAAACATACACCTCAGAAGAAACTGCCAAAGCTATCCTGTCTATCATTTCCCTATTAGGTGCACCCCTTCAAATACTCTCGGACCAAGGCTCAAACTTTTTGTCCACCACCCTCTCTCACCTTAAACACAAATTTCACATCTCAACTATCAAAACATCACCCTACCACCCCCAATCAAATGGACGTCTGGAACGTTTTCATGCTACACTCAAAACCATGCTATCTAAAGCCATCTCTGAGAAGCAAGAATGGACTGTTGTCTTAGATTTAGTTCTTTACTTTGCCAGGAATACCCCTAACACCAAACACGGATTCACACCCCATGAACTTCTCTTTCTCAAGCCCACGCCGTTCATTTTATCAACTCTTAAATCCATTTGGACTACTCCTTCTTCATCCAATGTCAATTTACCACAGTTCATCCATGACATGGACAATATGATTGCATGTCAAACCCATCATGTCAAGAAAGCCCTAGCTTCCAAACACTCATCCAACAGACTATCACATGAATCAGAGTTAGCAGCTGACTTTAGTGTTGGTGACATAGTTTACAAGCGTAACCCAGGCTTTAACAAGTGTCTTGATTCTTCCTGGGATGGTCCCTTTACTATTTCTCAACTTTTACCACCAGTAAACTGTTCTATAGTTCCCCAAGGGAAGAAATGCAAACCCAAAGTGGTTCACCTTTCCCAAATCAAGAAGGCCCTGCCTGTTTACAGAGCACTAATAGTACCTGATGAACATGTCACAGATGATTTTTACGTCCCTGTTAATACACCTCAACCAGTGGAATTGTTACCTGAGCAGCAAGAACAGCTACAGTATGTTTTAAACTCATTTCCATCTGTATTTTCAGACACACCTGGCCGTACTTCCCTAGCTAATCATTGTATTTCTGTCACTTCAACTATTCCAATCTGGTCTCCATCATACTCAATCCCATTGGCTCACCAAGAAGCCTTCAGACTTGAAATTGAGAACCTTTTGTCACTCGGCATCATAGAGCCTTCATCTTCAAAGTGGTCAAGCCCCCCAATGCCAGTACGTAAAAAGGACGGTGGCATTCGTATTGTCATTGATTTTAGGAAGCTAAATTCAGTTACTATCCATGACCCCTTTACAATGCCTAGTATTGATGACATCCTTTCGCAGCTAGGTAATGCAGCATTCTTATCCAAGATGGACTTGTTAAAGGGCTTCCATCAGGTTCCCATGGCTGATGACTCGAAGGAGCTCACTGCCTTTACATGTCTCCAAGGCAAATTCCAGTATCGGGTAATGCCTTTCGGTTTGACTAATGCACCATCTACTTTTCAGCTCTTAATGCAGACTGTGTTAAGAGGTCTGGAACATTTTTGCCTTCCCTATATAGATGACCTGATTATTTACTCCCATTCCTTTTCTGATCACTTGTCTCATGTCACTTCAGTTCTTTCAAGACTTTCAGGAGCAGGCCTTACAGTAAAGCAGTCAAAGTGTTGTTGGTGTTTTAAATCTTTTGATTTCTTGGGATTTCATGTTGGCAACGGTTCACTTTCTATTCCTGAGGCAAGGATTTCTCACATTTCCAATTATGTTTTACCCTCAACCAAATCTGATCTCAAGTCATTCATTGGGCTAATCACGTTTTATGCTAGATTTATTCCCTCGTTGTCACATCACACCTCTGTTTTAAATTCTCACCTGACAAAACGTAGCCCAGACAAGTTACTTTATACAAACGACTTTATGACAGCATTTAATTCTATTATTAGTTCTGTCTCATGTCATGCTTCCCTAACTATTCCTAATTCTCAAGATGCATGGTGTGTGTTCTCCGATGCCTCTTACCAAGGCATAGGAGGTTGTCTCTGTGTTTACAGAAATGATACATGGTCTCCCTGTGCTTTCTACTCTAAACAACTCCTACCCCGTGAAAAGAACTACTCTATCCTGGACCTTGAAGCCCTTGCCCTACTCTCCACCATTAAACATTTTCATTTTTATTTGGCCGGAAGATTCTTCAAAGCCTACACAGACCACAGTCCTTTGGTCAACATCGTTAATGGACAACCTCCCTCAGCTCGTTTGTGCAGATGGAAACTGAAACTGTCTGATTACAACTTCCAGCTCATCCACATCTCTGGTGATGCCAACTATGTAGCCGATGCTCTCTCCAGGCAATCCTGGACCACTCCCACCTCTGTCACAACCCCTCAGCAGTAATCGCAGCTCTTCTCTTGAACGCCACCTTCAATCTCTAAAGGAGGAGGAGATGTGGTAGAACCTACCACATTTACAGATTACACAAGCCACACCCAAGAACACACCCCCTTATCATCCATCATTAATAACACATTATATTATTAGCATAAGTTATTCTATTTATTTCTATACTAGCTAATTACATCACTTATCCATGCATTCTATCTAACCCCCACTTCCCATTACATCATCTTATTTCTATATCATCCCTTAGTTCCTTTGCACATGCCCAGTGGGTTTTATATATATTGGCCCACTGGCCATGTGCCCCTTCAGTGTCACTCTTGAGGCATAACCATACACTTAACCTGAAGTAATCCTCTGTTCTGCCTTGACAAGCAGCAGCTGATAGCTAAGGGCCTCGTGATAAAGGCTGTGTATGTGCTCTCTGACACTCTGGTGGCAGCCTCTGTGTCATCTTCCCCACCATTCCACCACAGGTACTTGCTAACATATTAATATTGCTATGTAGTACAGTATCAATAAAGCAAGTATGGAAAACATAATGGTGCCGTATACATTTGTAGAGTTTTGTGTGAGATGTAGAGTTTACAAAACACTGCACAATATCTACTTCTCTAGAAGTTTATAACATCTAGCTAATCAGCAGATAGCCCATAAGGTAAGTACAAAATATTACACATTCAAAAATTTAGGCGTTTCTTATCGTTTTGTACTGACTGCAGTAAACAGTCACTGGAAGTTCCTCACAGTCAAGGCTGATGCTCAGCACAGTTCTAATTAACGCCACACCTAATTCAGAATGGCTTCATCATGTGTGCGTTTAAAACAGTGCTGAGGGATTTGCCAAATTCATAATGAATTTGCAATTCTAGGATTTTGATCAAACCATAAAATCACTAGACCTTCCCTCTGTTTCTTGTACAGGTAAAGCTCTACATCAGACCCAAATTGCTTAGCATGCAGCTGTTACCAATATGTGGGAATTTATACCCATAGTAAAGAAGGGGAAGAAACCAGCAGGTGTGACTGAGGAACATCAACACTGACTCACACCCTTTATCAATTTAGTATGTAGTAGGACTTCTGGAATACTCTTAGTCAAATATGTGAGAATGTTTGTGACTGATCGAGCATGAGCAGTTATGTAATTCTTGCACTCAGAGCAAAACAACACCACCAAATATAATAGCGGTGGACTGATGCCAAGTCCTGTCAGTCACCATGAGTGCGAAACTTAATCCTGCTAGTGGTAGTGATTTGTATGCTACTGTCAATTTGAGCAAAAAGGAAAAAAATGCACCTCACCGAGAGGATAGTATGGATTCTAGCATGTATGCTGTTGTGAATGAAAAATGCAAAGGATTCAACACACTACAAGCAACTTATGCTAAGGAGAATGACAACACAACTACTCAGAGCAAAATAAACAATGAAAATGATTTGGATATAGAAGGCAAAAAATTTAAAAAGAGGTTGAATGCAGCCCTCGTTCTTTCACTGGTTGCTAATGCTGCTGTTTCAATAATTGTTGTATTGTTAGTTGTCATATTCGTAAGAACTAATGAGAAAGTAAGTTATGATATGGCAGCTTTAAATTCCAGCATTGAGAAACAGCTAAAGTTTCTTGATGACAACATTCAACATTTAAATGCTACTGCTGTCAGGTCCTCGAGCAATTTTCTTCTACAGGTAACCAATTTTTCAAATCTTGTTGAAGAGGAGTCCTCAAATTTTCTACTGCAAGCAATTTCACATTCCGAGAATATTTCACAGCAGTACCTGCAATTATTAACAACTATTTCTCATTTGTATTCCAACAGTGCTAGGACAGAGTTACTTATAAATTCCAACATTGCCTCTTGTGCAGCTCTAAAGAACCTAAATGCGTCATCTGGCTACTATACTCTGCCATCTTCTACTTGAGAATTGACCAGAGTGTACTGTGACGACATGGACATGACCTGTGGCAATATCACTGGAGGGTGGATGAGAGTTGCAGATCTAGACCTCTACAACTGTCCTCCTGGATTGAGATCTCAAGTGGTACAAGGAAATAAAACTTGTATTAAAAGTGAATTTAGAGGAGGATGTACCCCGCTTCCTTACAGTACATTTGGTATTTCATATTCGAAAGTGTGTGGAGAAATTACTGGATATGGAATAATGTCTTTGGATGGTTTCTTCGAAAGATCAAATTCCAAAAAAGATAATCTTGATGATAATTATCTGGATGGCATCAGTATACGAAGTGGTGCTAGCCATGTTTGGTCATTTGTTGCTGGAAGATGTGCAGCTAACTGCAATAATAAACCTTCCTTTATTAGTGATGATTTGATATGTGATGGTAAGTGCATGGACACGGATTGTACTGGTCCCCTCTGGGATACTTCCGTGTGTGGCAGAGGGAATCCTTTTCTGAAAACATTATCTACACCTTCTATAGCTGATATTGAATTGCGTGTGTGCAGAGATGAAAACAGAGATAATGAAGATATTGCCATTACTGATTTGAGGATTTATGTACAATAATGATATTTAAACACTATGCATGTACAATAGCTAAAAGACATTGTAGCTCAAAACTTAAAAAAATTATTTTACAGTTTGGTTGTGTGTTATATGCTTTATCTTCTGTTGTATTTTAAATGCTGTTGTTAATAAATTTTGTACTATTTGTATTGTGCAGTGAATAGCCAATGTAAAAGCATTATGACAATTAGGGATGTTGAGATAATGGTTTTTAAACATTACACAAAGGAAATGCTTATAATAACTGCTGATTAGCAAGCATGAGACTATGTTACGTAGTATCACAAATTTGTGGTGAATTAAATTACTCCTGACTCACGGAGTAAAAATGATACTGGTGTGGGGAAAGTATATAAGAGAACTTTCAGACTTGAAACATGCCATTACGGAACACATGAAGTAAATAATGCAACTAGCTACCTCATGATGATAGTTTGTATTATTTGTTATTAGATTTATAATGCATTGGCTAATTTTTATTTGATCTGTGACTAAAATTATTTGAACAATCAGTTGGACGTTTGAGCATCAATTGCCGAGTCAAACTAAGCCAAAATGTCAGAAATATCCTACAGTCATGAGTGCTCAATGTTTACATGATGTATTCACAAATATACAGTGGGAATGCCCACTCTGAAATGACCAGATAAAATGGGAAGATACCCACCAACCAAGAACTCCGAGAACATAATAGTCATGACCAATATTTTAGTAAATTAGAGATTTTTACATCGAGTAAAGTATTTATCAATAGTTATAGCTGTAACGTCACTTAGATTTATGCACACACTCATTGTAAGAGTTTATTTTTTTATGTGTTTGAAGCAGAAATTCAGGACTGATGTATATATATATATATATATATATATATATATATATAATATTCCACCCTTGATATGTTCACAATAATACCTTTAGGTTAGGTACATGACCCGTGAAAATGTAACTCATGATATTTCATGGTTGTTATTTCACACTGTACTGCACAAGCACCACCAAATTAGCCACCACCACCCCTCCCCCCCACAATAGTTATGATATTTGTTATGATGTTCACCTTAAAAGCATTTTTTTTTAGCTATCTGTGATAGCTAGAAATTTATTTTTAATAAAATTATTTGGAGAACCAGTCAGATTTAGCATCAAATGTTGTATATGAGTGTGTATCAAACTAAACCAAAATATCAGAAAAGCTACCCTACTATCACGAGTGGTCAATTTTTTACATGATGCATTCACATATAGTGGGAATGCCCCTTCTGAGATGACTAGACAATATGGAAAGATACACACCAGCCAATAACTCTGAGAACACAACACTCATAGCTAACTTAAGTAAAAATAAATAAATTTTAAAAAAGCTAATGCAGAAACTAAAGAGGCTGGGGTTACTAATTTTACATTATGACATTTTTTTTAAATAATATGAGTTATTCATGCAAGTTAGAAGAGCAAAGTGAAGTAGCTATGGAGAGGTCTACCTAAGGATACCCAGTTCACTATTAAATTATTTTATGTATTGATTAAAACTGTATTAGCTAACAGCACACGCATACACCAGCACAAAAGAATAAGTAATGATTTGCAAATAATTTAAGAAGGGTGATTGATAAAGATAATAAACCACAGACATTACTAAATCCTCACAAGTTAGTCCAATTTGAAGGGTAATTAGCATAAACTGTAATCACAAAAAGCACAGAAAGTATTAATCAATAGATATAGCTATAGCGTCCATTACACTCATGCACATGCTCAGTATGCTAGGGCTATCTAAAACTTCTAGAGAAGTAGCTATTGCACAGTGTTTTGTAAACTCTACATCTCATACTGAATTCTACAAATATACTACTGCAACATTTGTTTTCTATACCTGCTTTATTGATGCTGTACTACGTGGAAATAATGGGATGGCTTATTGATAACATGTTTTCTTACTACAGTTTTCTCAGTACTGTTTTCTTACAAACTGAATCAACTAATCAGTAGATAGCCCTAGCTAACAGGTAAGTAAAAAAAATACTACACAAAGTTTCTTATCTTTTTGTAGCTACTGACTGACTGTAAACAGTTTCTGGAAGTTCCTTACAGTCAAGGCTGATGCTCAGCATAGTTCTAATTAATGCCACACCTAATTCAGAATGGCTTCATCATGTGCGTTAAATAGTGCTGAGGGATTTGCCAAGTTCATTATGAATTTGCAATTCTAGGATTTTCATCAAAACCATAAAATCACTAAGACCTTCTTCCCTTTGTTACTTGTACAGGTAAAGCTCTGTATCAGACCCAAATTGCTTTAGCATCATGCAGCTGTTACCAATATGTGGGATTTTATACCCACAATAAAGAATAGGGGAAGACCACAGCAGGTGTGACTGAGGAACATCAACGCTGACTCACATCCTTTATCCATATAGCATTGAATACTTTTAGTCAAACATGTGACAATGTTTGTGACTGAGCATGAGCAGTTATGTATATTATTATGTTTCACTGGTGGGTGGCACACCTATTCCTTTTGAAGGTCGGCGTGAAGAAGTAGCTAAGTTAGAACAGGAGAGATTAGATCACAGCTACCAGAATAGATTCACTATGGTGGCAGCGTTATCTGGATCTAGGATGACACCTAGCATTCAACCCTCTTACAGGGTAGGAGTTACAGACATTAGAGCTAAGTCTTGAGAACCATGTGCTGTTTACTGGTACATGTTGCTCACCAGTTCAAGGCACCGATGGAAACCTAATGGACATTAGAACAGTAAATTTAAGCATTAGGAAACAAAGGTTCATTTATAAAGGAGAAACTCAGTAGGAGCAAAATTAATGAAATTCTATACTTTTAAGTTTCACTCTCATTATATTTTCCCAGAGTAGCTATTTGGCATCTTGCAAATGACTAGTGTTTTTAGTGGCCAGCTCGTTCAATTTTTCCCCAATTCTCTTAATACGGCAGAAACTAATACATACTTTTCCTCACTGATTTTGTTTTGCTTTTCATTAGCTACTTCCTTTTATAGTCATTAACTGAGAAATCGTTCTCATGTTTTGGTTATTGGTGATCTACTGTGTGGCATACATAACCTTGCACTGATTGCTAAACACTTCCAGATAAAATACTTGAATGTTAGTAACTGAACCTGCCTGTGAGCTTATTGTATGTGCTTGGAGGTGTTAAATTTATTCGTCTTTAAATCTGAACATTAATCTGCTCACTAGCTATCATTTTCGTTTCTGTATCAACGTTAATTTTTAAATTTGTAAGAACTTTGTTGATGTGGCCCTACAAGATGAAATATCATCAATGTATCTCTAAAGTAAATGTATTTCGAATAAAGAAGATCAAGTGATTGCGCTATACTGGAGGTACAAATATAAACGGCTAGCTAGCTAGCTATGTGCTACAATATGACTGAAGTCATGATGGCTGGTTTCTTTTCCATTAAAAGTTCAGACGACCTCTTACTAGCATGCAGGCATAGTTCTGTGAACCAGTCTGATATGAATTGTTCCAATGTTACTCCTTCTTTAACTTTCTCATGCAGGAGACATTCAGGGACAGTGAAAGCATATAGCACATGAGAGAGATTTTATAGCACAATATAATATATCTCTGAAACTAAGTAACAGAAGTTTAAAGAATTTGTAACAAGAAAAACTAAATACGGTGGCTATTAGCTACAATATAGAAATAGAATTTCACGTTTCCAATTAGAATTTCTACTTCAATTCTTTTCCCTTAAAAAAACTTATAATATCCATACCTATACAACCATATTGAAAATATACAAATACGGGATTGCAGATAGAACAAGTGCTAGCTATGACCTTCTCATACATGCAATATACATTATACCCATGGACCATAACTGTAAATAGTTTGCCTCATGCCTCACTATATCTTCCAAGAAGGTAACTAAAAAATTTCTTTTGTGTAATCATGCTAACATATTCTTGTCACTGACATTACCACCACAACTACTGGTTGGAAAATCTATCTCAATCTCAGAAGTGATGATGTATTGTGTCAACTTCTCCATGTCTAAACTATAGTCACTCTCATTACGAAACCAGTACACTGCAGGGTACTGCAACCAGCAGCCAAACACGGTACACAGATTGATCGAAGGACACTGCGGAGTCTCCGGGCGATGAGGATTGCTGGATGGATGAACTCACAGAAAACACACAAGAAGACATCGACGTTAAATTACTGGATTGATGGATACAAGGTGAAGAAGAGGCTTTAGTTTGTGAATTATTATCTGGTAAGGAAAGACACTTGAAGAAAAAGAATTGCACGATGTTTTTGATGACGAACTATGATAGTCAGGCAAGAAATGTTTTCTGGTAATCTGGAATGGCAAGAAGCTTGCACAACATCTGTTGATTCTGATTGGGTCAATAATGAAAGGTAAAAATGATCAGGGAAATTAACACATAAATTCATAGAGTTTAACTTCACTGAAAGTTCTTGAAAAACAGCCACCATAATGTTGCCACAAGCTTCCAGTATTATATTTGTTTGATCTTATCTATCAACTTGGGTGCCCCTGGTTCAGATATGCTAATTAACACAGGCAATTTCAACCTCTTGAACAGATCTAAAAATGAAGGAATGTTTATAATAATGAGATCTTGGTAATCTACTTCAAGCAAGCAGATGTATTATTTCAGGTGACTCTTCACGGAATCATGTTAACCTAAAACTTCTTGCAAAAATGTCTCAACCACCTTTGCATTAGGAGGTAAACAATCCATGACTTGATTCTTTTCAATAAAAAGTTTAAGCCCCCACAAAATGTAGAACATTTTGACTAATAAACTCGATGAAAATGCTTCTTGAACACTTCCTCCATTTCTTCTTAGCCATACTACTTTCTGTGCAGCGAAAAAAACTTCAACCAACGGTGAATAACTCCACTCCGCCAGTGAAACCCTTTACCAAATCATGCTGCTTTGGTAAAGGGTTGCCCTGGTAAGTGCCAAAGATAAATGAACTGTAAGAAGATGATTTAGGGTGGGGTTGGCGGCGAGCCTGAAGCCTGCCTTTGTAAAGATGCATTTTACAGAATGAACTGAGCTGATTAAACAGTAACATAGGAAGTGGTGGGCTCCCTAGCCCCCCCCCCCCCCCCCATAATTTTTGGCACAAAATTAATAAATTATTCTTGTCTTAATTCTTCAAATTCCATTCTCCTCCTGTGCTCACTGCGTTTAGCATCTTCTTCTCTGTAATATTGCTCGGTTTGATGCAGTTGCTGCATTGTCATGACTTCCCATTTCTTCATGTGGTCATTATTATACTGTACAACACTCCTGTTCCATTGCCTTTCTTTGTACTCATCCTCCACTGCACAAACATATCCAATAGACAAAGCTCATTAAAAAATTGAGAACTTCTCTGTTTACTTTGTTTCAAGCTTATACCCATGAATCCTTCTACTGTGATTGTAACAAGTAGTTCTTAAGTCTCTATGTGAATTTGCATAGTAAATGTTATTGCACAATCCACAGGCCAAATTGCTTTTGTTTTTTGTTGTTGTTGTTGTTTTTAAATAATATGGCTAACATGCTCTGACAATGTTTATTTGTAAAAAACTTATGCTTCATCTTTTCTGCCATCACTGCTTGGGCCTTGTCCATCATCTTGAGATCACTGTTAATCTTGCTTCTTTTTTTTGCTGGAGTGCAGCATTACATCTAATATGCATGTATGTGTGTATGTATGCATTTTACTTATATATAATATATTATATATAGCTATAATATATGTTTTATAACATTGTTGCTGTGGTACAGCCATGGATTGAAATTTATAAATAGTCCACTGTATTACATATTCCCCTCCAATTGCCTGTGGACAAAAATTACTTTTGTATCATGCACAAATATTTGTGGTTTAAAGTGATATATTCATTTAGCTTCAAAGGAGAATCTATTTCAATTTTACTTTTTATCTACTTGTACAAAACTTTCTCTGCAGAAACCTTAGCTAATCCATCCCCGTCTAAAGAGAGAATTATGTATGAGCCTTATCTTGTGAACCTCACTGGATATCATAGCTACAACTCTGTGTTCGTTGAAGGGGAATGGGAATGAAATGCACTCTTTTAGTTAATTATTTGAAGCGACCCTCACTGTATTAACTGGACAATATTTAACCCCTCAAAACTGCAAATCTTCTCTTTTATTCGGTCGTTTACACTTGAAATGGTAACAATAGTATAAAGTACTTAAACCACAGGGCAACTCTTGGAATTATCGCAGGATAACCGCCCTCTTCATTGGGCTTCACCCTTGAAATCAGTACACAATAATAATTCCTCGAACTAATGATGTGCAGATATGGGCTATCAAAGTTGTAAAAAATGTGAAATAAAACAAAATATGCAGTTACTATTGGAAAACATGATTTTTTGTAACTATAACGAAAATTAATATAATAAAAACAATAATATTCGTTTGCACCATAATGGCTCACCCTTCTCAAAATTTTCCATCTTAAGGACAGCACACGTCTTCCACATGTATACCCTTACACCATCCCATGCAAATTGGAGAGTCTAGTCCAACCCAAGATTTCAGATAATCCATTGCGCACGTGAAGAGGAGCGAATTCACTCTTGGTTGTGTTCTGGACGAAGGTCTATAGCAAGCTAGCGGTTCACCCTTGGAAAGCGGTGTAGCACTAGTATGCACGAAGAAGCTCAATGCAGTAATTAACTAGAGAATAAATAACTTCCGAACCCGCATTCCGTAAAAATAATAAAAAGTGGCCGGATGTGTAATTTTTAAAAATATTTGTAATGTACAATATGCATAGCAAAAAACTAATAAAAAGAAGAACTTTGAAGACAACACTAAGCTGCAGCCAATTTTACTCGGAAAGAGGAACAGTTTTTGCATTTTATACTCAGCTAGCAATTGCCATTTTCTTGCAGGTAAGAGCAAATGCTAACAACCATGAAGGATGTAACCAACAATTTTTTTATTCTGAGACTGCCAATTTTCAGTTGTTTCATTGTTGTTCTGGCTACAAAGGCTCAAGACACATAGCTATATTATAGCTTAATATACTTTAGTGCACAATTAAGCACAGGGCTTAGTCGCCCCTTATCAACAATAGTTAGAGTTACATTCAAAATAAACAGCATGAAGAGATAGTGATGGTACTGTTAGTGAAGACTGACTGGAAGCTCTTATTACATAAGTAGATCAAGCCAGGGGGGAGGGGATTGTTTTTATGGCCACTTAGACGCAGGTTAGGTGAGAATAATCATAGGCAGGATCTCCTGGGCTAGACTGTGCAGGCCCAGCATCATGTGAGAGGTAGAGCTAGAGCAGGAACAGTTGTTCAGCCAGTACACTGAGAAAGAACAAAGTGAATACTCTCATGCCCTCTCATGCCAAACAAAACTTTCATGGGAAATCTACCAGAAGGTGCCAGGTCAAGAGAACCAGCAGCAGAATGCTGCTGCCCTGTCAATAGTAGAATAGTGGTGACCTTCAGGACCAGAGGTTGTTGCTACTTCCTTCTGGACCTCCCACCTGGCCTGCTTTGGGTGAGATACAAATGGAGCAGCTGTCCTCCAAGCTGAGACTACACCCACTTGTCCAGGTAGGTGTGGTGAGGTTGTTTTTATGGTTTTTGTAGACAACATTAAGTGTCTGAAGGCTGGTGTGTAAGTCTGGGGAAACTAGAACTTAACTATTACCATCATACACTCTCAGATTGACCTGTGTCTGTTAAATAGTTAATAATGTTGATGCAGTGGGATACCACTCATGTTTATGTGCATATTGGAAGCATTTTCTGCAGACACTACAAGACCACCGCATGACAAAGAAACGGTCATACCACTATTGGCCACCATACAGTTTGAGATCCAGCCAATGGTGGTTAGATAATGCTGTCTGCACCATAGAGAGGAAATCATGTACAGAGTCAAGCATGGTACCCCCAATTAGACTGAATAACCAGGCAGCATTGCAACCACATTTGATCGATACTTCTAATGTGCCTGCACCAGGAGCCACTGATCACAAATGACCAGTACAAAAGGATAAATCAGCTCCTATCTGATAGCTCTCTCACTCTTCCTCACAAGAGCAGTGTGTATCTCTTTAGTTGGCTAATGTATGTACAATGACCCAGTCTGGGTAAGTGCAGTGACCCTTGCCTAAATATCTGCTATCTGGATGTGGCTATACCTGCTGCCAGCATGGGGGTTGTCTGTGTCTAAGTTGATAGATGGTTTATACCACATCCTCTAAGGGCAAAGACTTGGAGACTTTAATATGAGTATGTCAAAGGACCTCGGCCGACTCCCAATAATGTACACTATTTCTGCCACTACAACTGAGTCTGCAGTACTAGGGGGACTTGTTGAGAAGGCCTTCTCCTCCAAGTTCCAGTTGGGAGAAACACAGTCTGTACTGCCAGCCAGAATCTCCTGCCACAGTTTGAAAGGCTACTTTGTAGACATGGTGGAGTTTTTGGAGAGTTGGGAGGCACACCATTTGGTGGAAGGAGAAGAAACTAAGACTGTTCCTGTCCACAAGTTGTGCCCAGTGGCAAATATCCTCTGCTGGACTAAGGCCTTCTGTCATTATGCGAGGATAATGGTTCAGGCCCACCCTCAAGGCAGTGAATTTGTGAGCATATACTAACAGTGGTGAGCGTATGACTTGTCGATTTGGCAGCAAATGCTGTGACTAGAAGAATGCAGAGTTTGGGAGACTTGACCAGGCACTCTTCACAAGGTGCCTGTTGTCATCTGGGGTGTGTGTTACTCAGAATCCCATGTAAGGCCCTCCGGGTTAGTTCCAATGATGATGAAGAGGCGAAGGGTTACAGCTTGCTTCGCCTGGAATGACAGTCATCCCTGTGCTGTGATCCCACGCCATTTCCAGCAAGTCTGCTTCCTTTGCAGTGGTGAGCACAGGATATCGGCTTGCCCTCCAGAGGAAGAAAAGGGGAAAATAAGTGCGTTGGTTGTGCCTCTATTGTCAATAGTTTGTGGGGGAGGTCTCTTGCTTAAGCTATCCAAAAATGTAAAATAAAACACAAATGTAAGAATAGCAAGCAAGTGAACAAGGAAGCGAGTATTGAGTGAGAGTTAAATACTCTACAGCTTCAGGGCTCACGTAATGCATAAAATAGTAATGTGAGTGGCTAATAATAGTTAGAAAGTTCTAGAAGTTTGATTGGCAGGAGATTAATAAACATCGACGGTTGAAGTGTCTGCACTGCATGGTGTTCAGAACTAGATTGGACATAGATAGCCTTGTTTAGGCTTTTTACACGAAGAGTCTTGCCCATTCTACTCAGAAGATGTACAACCAGGGAAATCTGTGCCTCAGCTGGCCTTTGAGCAGTGCCAGCAGATGAGGATCTCTTGTACAAGTTTGCTACCAAGTTGGTTATTGAGGGATTACAAACATCACATCATTAAGTTGTATGTGGCAACCTTTATATCGAAAAGGGCCATTTCCTGCCAGCTCTCCCTCACCTCCACTATATCTTGAGGGGAGTGCACATAGTTCACCAGATGAAAGCAGTATGGGATCTCTAGGCTATGTCATGCTTGGGCTGTATGCTGTCTGGCTTTCTTTGTCAGAAAGGGTATTCCTTCGTTTATTGGAAAGGTTCTCCCAATGTCTGGCATATTAGCATTACTGGTCCAATGTTCCAATTTAAAGATGGCAGACCCTTGATTTGGCAGAGGCATGTGTGTGTGTGTGTGTGTGTGTGTGTGTGTGATTGAACCTTTAGACTGCACGACTTCTTTAATCTCATGGGAATATGTTTTTATCACCTATGGTGTTAAAAACTTGGTAGCTAGTAGTATTAGGGGGGAGGGGGTGGTAGTCAATTATATGCTTGCTTGAAGCTGTTGTTGTGCTTCCTTTGGCAGAATTAAAAAGGAATTTCCTGTCTCTTTAATTTGCCCCAATTTATCATCGTTAATTAGAGGTGGTTCCTGGTGTCCCATGCCGAACTACTCAACAAATTCAGACTGCAGACAGGGGCCACCAGGAGGAAGGTAAGTTGTAGTTAGGGTGTAAGTGAGAAGTATGGAGGATCTAGAGACTTCAAAAGGCTTTTTTTTTTTAATGATAACTATATGCCCAACTAATTCTTTGAGAAGTTTAAATCAAAGATTTTGCAATGATATGATCTGATTATTAAAACAAAGCATGGTGCCAAAATTATTTACTGATTATCAATGGACAAAGAAATAATATGACAGATGAAATATGATTTCTAATTATCTTCCTTGAATAGTTCAAGCACAAAGAATGATCCACACTCTGAGGATGGACAAGGCCCTTAGGCTAAACAGCACTACAGACATGTATTCAGGACGATCCAGGAAATAAAAAGAGAGTGAGGGAGCTGCTGTACAGTGCTTCTGATGCTGGAGTGGGCACAATAGATGGCTTGAGTTCATCTTCATCCCTCAATCTGCTCCATCTATATCAATAGTGTAACTTATTATAATGCAAAAAAAAATCCAATTTTCTATGGTTCATAATCCACTTTCACCAATTTGACCACTACTTAAAGTCAAGAGCTTGAGCAACCCTTTACCAACTGCAACTATTTTCAAATATGTAACTAGCCAAAAAGGAGGTTAATAATAATGGAAGTAGCTATTACTGAAGTAAGTCAGGGGTGTGGCAATGTAAAGGGCTGGGTTCAAATGAGCCAAGTCTAGCCCTACAGGATCTGCCATTTGGGTGGGGTTCCAGGCAGCTACCCATGCCAAGCTATTCAGCAAATGGTGCCTGCAGCAGGGACAGGCCACCAGTAAGACATTTAAGATTAATGGTGTGTGAGTTGTATCATTACAGAAATGTTTGGAATGTCAATACAAAGTAGGGTGGGCTAGACCCACTTTCAATCTAACCACAAGAAGCTTTAACTTTTTTTTTTGTTATACTTGTGCTATACAGTGTGGTGGAAGTTGCTTCTATACTGAGCTGTGTTACAGCATACCCTCAGCCAAGGGGGCTTGTACAGAAACCGGATACAAACTAAATAAACACTCAGAGCAAAACATGTTATTCACCACAAAATATAATAGCGGTGGACTGATGTCAAGTCCTGTCAGTCAGTATGAGTGCGAAACTTAATCCTGCTAGTGGTAGTGATTTGTACGCTACTGTCGATTTGAGCAAAAAGAAAAAAAAATGCACCTCACGAGAGGAAAGTATGGATTCTAGCACGTATGCTGTTGTAAATGAAACATGCGAAGGATCCAACACATTACAAGCAACTTATGCTAAGGAGAATGCCAACATAACTACTCAGAGCAAAAGAAACAATGAAAATAATTTGGATATAGAAGGCAAAAAATTTAAAAAGAGGCTGAATGCAGCCCTCGTTCTTTCACTGGTTGCTAATGCTGCTGTGTCAATAATTGTTGTATTGTTAGTTGTCACATTCGTAAGAACTAATAAGCAAGTAAGTTATGATATGGCAGCTTTAAATTCCAGCATTGAGAAACAGCTTAAGTTTCTTGATGACAACATTCAACATTTAAATGCTACTGCTGTCAGGTCCTCGAGCAGTTTTCTTCTACAAGTAACCAATTTTTCAAATCTTGTTGAAGAGGAGTCCTCAAATTTTCTACTGCAAGCAATTTCACATTCTGAGAATATTTCACAGCAGTACCTGCAATTATTAACAACTATTTCTCGTTTGTATTCCAACAGTGCTAGAGCAGAGCTACTTATAAATTCCAACATTGCCTCTTGTGCAGCTCTGAAGAACCTCAATGCATCATCTGGCTACTATACTCTGCCATCTTCTACCGGAGAATTGACCAGAGTGTACTGTGACATGGACATGACTTGTGACAATATCACTGGAGGGTGGATGAGAGTCGCAGATCTAGACCTCTATAACTGTCCTCCTGGATTGAGATCTCAAATGGTACAAGGAACTAAAACTTGTATTAAAAGTGAATATAGAAAAGGATGTACTCCAGTTCTGTACAATACATTCAGTATTTCATATTCTAAGGTGGTGGGACAATTACAGGATACGGAATAAAAACTTTAGATGGTTTGTTTAAAACTGGAATGCTTCAAAGTGATAATCTTGATGCTGATTATCTGGATGGCATCAGTATACGAAGTGGTGCTAGTCATGTGTGGTCATTAGTTGCTGGAATGTGTACATGTGGTAATAAACCTTCCTTTATTGGTGATGATTGGATATGTGATGGTACGTGCAATGAAAACAATTATTGTGGTGGTCTTCTTTGGGATACTCCCATATGTGGCAGAGGGAATCCTTTTTTGAAGACATTGTCTGCACCTTCTACAGCTGATATTGAATTGCGTGTGTGCAGAGATGAAAACAGAGATAATGAAGATATTGCCATTACTGATTTGAGGATTTATGTACAATAATGATATTTAAACACTGTGCATGTACAATAGCTAAAAGACATTGTAGCTCAAAACTTTAAAAACTTATTTTACAATTTAGTTGTGTGTCATATACTTTATCATCTGTTGTATTTTAAATGCTATCGTTAATAAATTTTTGTACTGTTTAGCTACATGTATTGTACAGTGAATAGCCAATGTAAAAGCATTATGACAATTAGGGATGTTGAGATAATGGTTTTTAAACATTACACAAAGGAAATGCTTATAATAACTGCTGATTAGCAAGCATGAGACTATGTTACGTAGTATCACAAATTTGTGATGAATTAAATTACTCCTGACTCACGGAGTAAAAATGATACTGTTGTGGGGAAAGTATATAAGAGAACTTTCAGACTTGAAACATGCCATTACGGAACACATGAAGTAAATAATGCAACTAGCTACCTCATGACGATAGTTTGCATTATTTGTTATTAGATTTATAATGCATTGGCTAATTTTTATTTGATCTGTGACTAAAATTATTTGAACAATCAGTTGGACGTTTGAGCATCAATTGCCGAGTCAAACTAAGCCAAAATGTCAGAAATATCCTACAGTCATGAGTGCTCAATGTTTACATGATGTATTCACAAATATACAGTGGGAATGCCCACTCTGAAATGACCAGATAAAATGGGAAGATACCCACCAACCAGGAACTCCGAGAACATAATAGTCATGACCAATATTTTAGTAAATTAGAGATTTTTACATCGAGTAAAGTATTTATCAATAGTTATAGCTGTAACGTCACTTAGATTTATGCACACACTCATTGTAAGAGTTTATTTTTTTATGTGTTTGAAGCAGAAATTCAGGACTGATGTATATATATATATATATATATATATATATAATATTCCACCCTTGATATGTTCACAATAATACCTTTAGGTTAGGTACATGACCCGTGAAAATGTAACTCATGATATTTCATGGTTGTTATTTCACACTGTACTGCACAAGCACCACCAAATTAGCCACCACCACCCCTCCCCCCCACAATAGTTATGATATTTGTTATGATGTTCACCTTAAAAGCATTTTTTTTTAGCTATCTGTGATAGCTAGAAATTTATTTTTAATAAAATTATTTGGAGAACCAGTCAGATTTAGCATCAAATGTTGTATATGAGTGTGTATCAAACTAAACCAAAATATCAGAAAAGCTACCCTACTATCACGAGTGGTCAATTTTTTACATGATGCATTCACATATAGTGGGAATGCCCCTTCTGAGATGACTAGACAATATGGAAAGATACACACCAGCCAATAACTCTGAGAACACAACACTCATAGCTAACTTAAGTAAAAATAAATAAATTTTAAAAAAGCTAATGCAGAAACTAAAGAGGCTGGGGTTACTAATTTTACATTATGACATTTTTTTTAAATAATATGAGTTATTCATGCAAGTTAGAAGAGCAAAGTGAAGTAGCTATGGAGAGGTCTACCTAAGGATACCCAGTTCACTATTAAATTATTTTATGTATTGATTAAAACTGTATTAGCTAACAGCACACGCATACACCAGCACAAAAGAATAAGTAATGATTTGCAAATAATTTAAGAAGGGTGATTGATAAAGATAATAAACCACAGACATTACTAAATCCTCACAAGTTAGTCCAATTTGAAGGGTAATTAGCATAAACTGTAATCACAAAAAGCACAGAAAGTATTAATCAATAGATATAGCTATAGCGTCCATTACACTCATGCACATGCTCAGTATGCTAGGGCTATCTAAAACTTCTAGAGAAGTAGCTATTGCACAGTGTTTTGTAAACTCTACATCTCATACTGAATTCTACAAATATACTACTGCAACATTTGTTTTCTATACCTGCATTATTGATGCTGTACTACGTGGAAATAATGGGATGGCTTATTGATAACATGTTTTCTTACTACAGTTTTCTCAGTACTGTTTTCTTACAAACTGAATCAACTAATCAGTAGATAGCCCTAGCTAACAGGTAAGTAAAAATAATACTACACAAAGTTTCTTATCTTTTTGTAGCTACTGACCGACTGTAAACAGTTTCTGGAAGTTCCTTACAGTCAAGGCTGATGCTCAGCATAGTTCTAATTAATGCCACACCTAATTCAGAATGGCTTCATCATGTGCGTTAAATAGTGCTGAGGGATTTGCCAAGTTCATAATGAATTTGTAATTCTAGGATTTTCATCAAAACCATAAAATCACTAAGACCTTCTTCCCTTTGTTACTTGTACAGGTAAAGCTCTGTATCAGACCCAAATTGCTTTAGCATCATGCAGCTGTTACCAATATGTGGGATTTTATACCCACAATAAAGAATAGGGGAAGACCACAGCAGGTGTGACTGAGGAACATCAACGCTGACTCACATCCTTTATCCATATAGCATTGAATACTTTTAGTCAAACATGTGACAATGTTTGTGAATGAGCATGAGCAGTTATGTATATTATTATGTTTCACTGGTGGGTGGCACACCTATTCCTTTTGAAGGTCGGCGTGAAGAAGTAGCTAAGTTAGAACAGGAGAGATTAGATCACAGCTACCAGAATAGATTCACTATGGTGGCAGCGTTACCTGGATCTAGGATGACACCTGGCATTCAACCCTCTTACCGGGCAGGAGTTACAGACATTAGAGCTAAGTCCTGAGAACCGTGTGCGTGTTTACTGGTACATGTTGCTCACCAGTTCAAGGCACCGATGGAAACCTAATGGACATTAGAACAGTAAATTTAAGCATTTGGAAACAAAGGTTTATTTATAAAAGAGAAACTCAGTAGGAGCAAAATTAATGAAATTCTATACTATTAATTTTCACTCTCATTATATTTTCCCAGAGTAGCTATTTGGCATCTTGCAAATGACTAGTGTATGTAGTGGCCAGCTCGTTCAATTTTTCCCCAATTCTCTTAATACGGCAGAAACTAATACATACGTTTCCTCACTGATTTTGTTTTGCTTTTCATTAGCTACTTCCTTTTATAGTCATTAACTGAGAAATCGTTCACATGTTTTGGTTATTGGTGATCTACTGTGTGGCATACATAACCTTGCACTGATTGCTAAACACTTCCAGATAAAATACTTGAATGTTAGTAACTAAACCTGCCTGTGAGCTTATTGTATGTGCTTGGATGAGGTAAATGTATTCGTCTTTAAATCTGAACATTGATCTGCTCGCTAGCTATCATTTTCGTTTCTGTATCAACGTTAATTTTTAAATTTGTAAGAACTTTGTTAATGTGGCCCTATAAGATGAAATATCATCAAAGTATCTGCATCAGTGTGATGGCTAAAGTAAATGTATTTCGAATAAAGAAGATCAAGTGATTGCGCTATACTGGAGGTATATGTATAAATGGCTCTATGTGCTACAATATGACTGAAGTCATGATGACTGATTTCTTTTCTATTAAAAATTCAGATGACCTCTTACTAGCATGCTGGCATAGTTCTGTGAACCAGTCTGATATGAATTGTTCAAATGTTACTCCTTCTTAAACTTTCTCATGCAGGAGACATTCAGGGACAGTGAAAGCATATAGCACATGAGAGAGATTCTATAGCACAATATAATATATCTCTGAAACTAAGTAACAGAAGTTTAAACAATTTGTAACAAGAAAAACTAAATACTGTGGCTATTAGCTACAATATAGAAATAGAATTTCACGTTTCCAATTAGAATTTCTACTTCAATTATTTTCCCTTAAAAAAACTTATAATAACTGTATCTATACAACCATATTGAAAATAAACAAATACGGGATTGCAGACAGAACAAGTTCTAGCTATGACCTTCTCATACATGCAATATACATTATATTATACCCATGGACTATAACTGTAAATAGTTTGCCTCATGCCTCACTATATCTTCCAAATAAGGTAACTAAATAAATGCTTTTGTGTAATCATGCTAACATATTCTTGTCACTTACATTACCACCACAACTACTGGTTGGAAAATCTATCTCCATCTCAGAAGTGACGATGTATTGTGTCAAACTTCTCCATATCTAAATTATAGTAACTCGCATTACGAAACCAGTACACTGCAGGGTACTGCAACCAGCAACCAAACAAGGTGCACAGATTGACCAAAGGACACTGGGAGGCGGAGTCTCCGGGCGATGAGGATTGCTGAATGGATGAACTCACAGATAACACACAAGAAGACATGGACATTAAATTACTGGATTGATGGATACAAGGTGAAGAAGAGTCCTTAGCTTGTGAATTATTATCTGGTAACGTAGAGACACTTGAAGGAGTAGAATTGCAAGATGTTTTTGATGTCGAACTATGACAGACAGGCAAGAAATTGTTTTCTGGTAATCTGGAATGGTAAGAAGATCTTATCTATCAACTTGAGTGTGCCTGGTTCAGAGATGCAAATTAACACAGGCAATTTCATCCTCTTGAACAAATCTAAAAATGAAGGAATGTTTACAATAACAACTAAATAAACAAACTAAATAAACACTCAGAGCAAAACATGTTATTCACCACCAAATATAATAGCAGTGGACTGATGTCAAGTCCTGTCAGTCAGTATGAGTGCGAAACTTAATCCTGCTAGTGGTAATGATTTGTACGCTACTGTCGATTTGAGCAAAAAGAAAAAAAAATGCACCTCACGAGAGGAAAGTATGGATGCTGTTGTAAATGAAACATGCAAAGGATCCAACACACTACAAGCAACTTATGCTAAGGAGAATGACAACATAACTACTCAGAGCAAAAGAAACAATGAAAATGATTTGGATATAGAAGGCAAAAAAATTTAAAAGAGGCTTAATGCAGCCCTCGTTCTTTCACTGGTTGCTAATGCTGCTGTTTCAATAATTGTTGTAATGTTAGTTGTCATATTCGTAAGAACTAATGAGCAAGTAAGTTATGATATGGCAGCTTTAAATTCCAGCATTGAGAAACAGCTAAAGTTTCTTGATGACAACAGTCAACATTTAAATACTACTGCTGTCAGGTCCTCGAGCAGTTTTCTTCTACAAGTAACCAATTTTCAAATCTTGTTGAAGAGGAGTCCTCAAAATTTCTACTGCAAGCAATTTCACATTCCGAGAATATTTCACAGCAGTACCTGCAATTATTAACAACTATTTCTCGTTTGTATTCCAACAGTGCTAGAGCAGAGGTACTTATAAATTCCAACATTACCTCTTGTGCAGCTCTGAAGAACCTCAATGCATCATCTGGCTACTATACTCTGCCATCTTCTACTGGAGAATTGACCAGAGTGTACTGTGACATGGACATGACCTGTGGCAATATCACTGGAGGGTGGATGAGAGTTGCAGATCTAGACCTCTATAACTGTCCTCCTGGACTGAGATCTCAAACGGTACAAGGAAATAACACTTGTATTAAAAATGAATATGGAAAAAGATGTACTTCAGTTCTGTACAAAACATTTGGTATTTCTTATTCAAACATGTGCGGAAATATTGTTGGATACGGAATAGAAACTTTGGATGGTTTAACTCGAACATCAAGTTCTCAAAGAGATGATCTTGATGATAATTATCTGGATGGTATCAGTTTACAAAGTGATGGTAGCCATGTGTGGTCATTTGTTGCTGGGATGTGCACAGTAAGCTGTAATAATATACCTGCCTTTGTTATAAATGAAGATTACATATGTGATGGTCACTGCACTACAGGTCATTATTGTGATGGTCCTCTCTGGGATACTCCCATTTGTGGCAGAGGGAATCCTTTTTTGAAGACATTATCTGCACCTTCTACAGCTGATATTGAATTGCGTGTGTGCAGATAAGAAAACAGAGATAATGAAGATATTGCCATTTGAGGATTTATGTACAATAATGATGTTTAAACACTATGTACTTTAAAAAGAAATTGTAGCTCAGAATTTAGAAATATTCTACAATTTAGTGGTGTGTCATCTGTCATACTTAAATGCTTTTTTATTAAATTATTGTACAGTTTATATTGGATAGTTAATGTGAACACATCAAGTAAAAATTGAACCATTATGACAATTAAGGATTTTGAGATAATGTTTTTTAAACTTAGGGGAAAAATAGAATGGTTATAGCTAACATCCTCCAAACAGAATAATAAAAACAATAGCAAGCTAGAGTCATTATTGAGGTTTCAATGTTTATTGAGAGATTATAATAAAAATGATAATATAAAGGTGTACAGTGCTTCCAGCTTAAATTGTGGATTTTTTAGCTTTTTGGTTAAGGTTGCTAATTCTGCTATGATTTCTCAAGTATGTGTAATAGAAAGCTAAAAATTTGTATTATACATTAATGTCATATTAACATACAGACAAAACAATTTTGTGGGTTTGTGGTTATTTTTGTGGTTATAGGTGATGGAACTGGGAGCTTCAAGACAGTGAATTTGGAAGTGTTTAAGCTGAAAAAATATTTGTCCTTATCTCTATAACTTGGTATACTGATACTTTAATACCTGAAGTTTCATATGAGCCTAATTTTGTGGGCACACGAAATTTGAATCTCAAAATATTTTAAATTTTAAGAAAAAAATCTCTAAAAATTTGACACATGATGTAAAATTGCCTTAAAATTATTTGGCGAGCGAGCGAAGCGAGCAACTATAAGATGTAGTCTATGGAAATCCTGAATACGTCGTCGTTTAAACGCTCGCGCACATACGTCGTCGTTTAAACGCTCGCGCACATACGTCGTCGTTTAAACGCTCGCCCACATACGTCGTCGTTTAAACGCGCGCGCATACGTGGTCGTTTAAACTGAATACGTGGTCGTTTAAACGCGCGCGCGCATTCCAGAACTTCGCTGGCTCGCCCAACCAATGCTACACGAGCATGCTTAGCATGTGGACATTTCAGAGTATCCTCCATCCCCATTTCCCCCTTTACACGTTTCCCCCCTTTACATGTTTCCCCTTTACACGGTTCCCCCTTTACATGTTTCTCCTTTACACGTTTCCCCCCTTTTCCCCTTTTCTGTACTTTACACATTATTTTGTTATCATTGTTACTTTATCATGAGGAGTACCATTGTTTACCCTTTACCAATCATCATTTCCCCCTTTACATGTCATTACATATTCTACTACTAATAATGAGATGTGAATTCAGATTTGGCAACCTGCAGGAAGAAAACCAATGCAAATTCAAATCAAACGACCACAATGCAATTGAAAGTGTCAACATTTCCCCAGAACTTCGCTCGCTCGTCCAACCAATGCTACACGAGCATTTTCTAGTTATGTATAACTTTGGTAGCTATACCTTGAAAGTTAAGTGAGTTGTGGCTGTTTTTCACCAAAAAAAAATTTACGCACGGTAAGGGTCATCAAATGATGACGTTTAGAGCGGATTGTGGGCCTTTAGTACACGTAAACACGACGTCACAAAACAGCGCATGCATATTTGAGTGCGCTAAGCCGCCTTTCTCGCCTCCACCTCAGTAACAAAGTCTCTGGTGCTACAGATCCTCGCCAGCCCACCAGCCCCCTCTCCACACATCACCCCGACAGTTTCGCGCCTAGCCACAGAAGCCGCCCGCCCAGATTGGAAGTGCCTAGATGGCATCGACGTCCCTCTCCGGCAGAAATGCCTTAGTCATGTCGTTGACGAGGCCTGCTTCCAGCAGCTCCTTGACTCGGCTCCCACCTGCCGCTCGCGGGCCCTTGCCTTGTCCTCCAGCCTCCCCCATGCCGGAGACTGGCTGAACATCATCCCCTCCACCACCCTCGGCCTCCATCTCCACGACCGAGAGTTCCGGTGTTGCCTGCGCTACTGGCTTGGGGTTCCCCTCCACAGCTCGTCATACCCCTGCCCGGAATGCCACCTTACTGCTGATGCGTACGGTGATCATCAGGTCGGCTGCGGGGAAAATAGGGATCGCATTGCCCGTCACAATGCTGTCCGTGACGCCATCCATGCTGCTGCCCAGTCCGCTGCTCTCGCTCCCTCCAAGGAGACCCCTGGCTTACTGCCTGGCTCGCAAGCTCGCCCGGGGGACATTTTCGTTCCATGCTGGAGCCTTGGACGTCCGACCGCCTTTGATGTGCTTGTCATCAGCCCGCTACAGGAGCTCACCATCGCTCAGGCTGCCCAAACACCTGGCCATGCCCTCCAAGTTGGTGTGCAGAGGAAGCTTGCAGCCAACCTCTCAGCTTGCCGCTCTTCCGGGACAGACTTCGTCCCTCTTGTGGCTGAGACACTAGGTGGGTTGGCTGAGGACACCATCCGCACCATCACCATCATCAGCAGGGCCATCGAGAATCGCTGCAGCACTTCTGACTCCACCCCAACTACCAGTCACCTGTTTGGCCGCGTGGCAATTGCTTTATGGCGGGGCAATGCATCGCTGTGGCTCCACCGTCTCCCCACCATACCCCCCTCCCTGGACGGTGTAGCCTGAACTTTTTGTATATTTATTGTCTTTTTCTTTTTTTTTTTTCTTTTCATATTTCATTTTGCGATATTTGCACGCATGCATGATAACAGTTGCTTTGGTCTTTGGAAAAAAAAAAAAAAAAAAAAAAAGTCATAAAGGCAGGGCACAAGGGTGCCAGTTGACCGCTAATTGTTGCACGGGTATGGCTGATTTAGCTACGGTTGTATCTCAGGCCCCAGGAATCAAGTTTTACGGCACTATTGCCTATCACGGCCAGCGTTTTAGCTGCCGTCTGGAGCTGCACAACCCGTAGGACTCCAACTGCATCACCCTGATGTTGTCAATACCCAATGCTGGGAGCCTTGGGAGTATTAAACTCCTTCAGCTTTTCTTCAGCTCTTGAAAAAGAGGACTTCTTGGATAGGCTTGGCTCCAAGTTAGTAATACCAGCCAACAATTCTGACTGATTTCGACTTGCTTACTGCTGCTAGTAGAACGATGAGAATCCATACAGCCACTTGCAGTTAGGGAAAGTCCCGTCTTACCGTCTTAATGTGCAGATATACCTGAAAATGTTGGTAATAGACAAAACAGGGATATCTTTGACCAGTGTGTGTCCAGAAGACATTTTTTATCCAAGTGTGACATCAATAACATTAAAGTTAAAGTACATGACCATGTGATTAAACGGCATGAGGATGATGCAACTTCAGTAACTCTTCTTGTGTCTGAACTACTGCGAGAAGAATTATTTGATCGGTCCTGTCCTCATCTTTAAACCTCAGGGTAGCAGATCAGCTGAATATCCCACTAACCAGAAGAATCTTTTATCTTTGCATTCCAAACCGAGTTTCAGTTGTAGCTGTACCAACAACATGGATCAACCATTCTCTGCATTGATTCAACTCATGGTACTAACCAGTACAGATTTAAATTAAGATCTTGGAAAGGGTTAGTATCATGTATGCGTATAGTATTACTTGGAAATCATTGTTTTATTTTAAGGGAAACCAGTTGATGGTGTATTTCTGATACTACTGAAGCTAGTGAGGTTATTGAAATATTTCTGTCATGTATTAACAAAAGATCTCCCAACACAACAATTAAAGTAGTCATGACTGATGATGGTAATAGGGAGGCAAATGAATTATAATGGTTACTGATGATGACATTTCATTATGATATTATGCTTGATGTCTTAAACTTTGATTCTTTTGGAAATATACCAAACTTTAAGTATTTTAGCAAAAGAAATAGACCCATCTGTTTTCCAGATGCAAATGAAGAATTTTATTCAGCTATGGCTACCAAGAGAATCAGACTTTGTCAAATACTTTGTGCAAACCTAACAGAACCGAGCAGGTATATATATACCATAATATCTATTAAATACATTATGGATATTGCTGCTGTGTTTTTAATTAAGAAAAAATGGGCCAAGTGTTATCGGCATTTTGATCATGGAGACACAGACACAAATATGTATCTTGAGAGGTAAATAGTAATTTAAAACATCAATTTTGTGCATACATTATATAGGGTTTTATGTAGCTTTCACAACAAACTTAAAACAGTACATTTAAATGGAAAAGTCAATCGGAAAGTAGACTTTTTGATTCACCATCTTTTGGAATATGAAAAAGATGCCTTCTTCTGTTACAAGAGTGCTAGAGCCTTACCTCCTGCAACAAACAGAATGGTGAAAGAAGAGCAAGATCGTCATGAACGTGGTCTTCAGATACCTTCAAAGATGATCCGGGTATTAACAATTGTGTAGAATTAGTATAAAAGTGACTCCATTATACATATGAAATACAGCAAAAAAGTGATGGAGAATGGACAGTTGAGAGCATGTCTGGTTGTAATTCAAGTGGTTACACTGTCAAACATTTACTTGCTACTTGTACTGAGTGTTCTTCTCTCAAAGATGATTTCAGAATCTGTAGAGAAAGACAGTGTGATTTTTTGTGTCCACACATGTACAGTTGTGACAGCAAGTGCTATGACTACAGCAATTATCATATTCATCGAGTTCATTCTCTGTTTCACCAAAACATGCCTACCACATCTAGTGTTCCTAAGATTATAATTGACGGTCCTGATGACAACATTAACTATGTTGACTCTATGTTTGATCCAAACAGAGGTAACTTTATTAGTGATAGTTGTGTAGATGTTGATTATACACTTGATAAAACCTGTAGATCACACCATTCAATTTAATACATTCCAAGGTTTGATTCGAGAGCTTCAAGAGCAAGTGACCCTACAAAATGTAGCAGTTTTGCCCTACATCAAGCATATAAATGCTTTTACAGCAAGCAGTGGCAACTTGCAAAGCAGCTGAAATAACTGAGCCACCTTCATGTAAGAAAGTGCTTGTGATAAAAGATAACATACCACCTGGAAAAAATTGTGAACTTCAGTGGCAATTCAAACAAACCACAAAAACACCAGGAAGGAAAAGGACCGGATTGGTTTTGAGGTAAGCCTTACAAGTAATTGCATACTAATTGTTATTGTGATCTATAATGATAGGCATGCTGACTCAGAAGAAAAGGGAAAAATATTGGGCAAGCTAGAGGTAAGTTTTAATCAAACAAACGTTAACATATTCTACTTAATTGCTTGCTATCTGTGTTGTTACAAATTACATGTCGATCTCTACTACATTTTTAATGTATGTTTCAATGTATATAGGGCAATGTACTACAAGAGAATACATGTACAATGGCAGCAATAGTGGATTCACAACCAGCAGGTGATATTTATTATGTTAAACTAGATGTGACAATAATTTTGAAATTAAGTTGCTACAGATTCGAGTGCTCTGGACGATCAAATGACAGCAGTGTTGAAAGTGGACAGTCAGCTATTCACTTACAAGCTTCACCAAAAATTGGTAAGTAGCAAACATAGTATTTTATTTACATTGGTATACACATAAAATCTGTGTCTTAGGAATTAAATGTAAGAAGTGTGGAGAATGTGCTGGATGTCAAATTGATGATTGTGGATCATTCTTTTTGCTAGCCAGACTCTGTATGGTAATAAAGGAGAAAGGGCTTCTTGGTAACATGTTAATTGATGTGCATCTGTTATAACAGATAAATATTCAATCACTGATTTCTTTATTGTGATGCTTCACGAGGATGTTAACCATATAAAGTGACTCATCAAAAATTAATTCTCTCGTGAACTCTCCGCACTGCAAATTATTTACCTGAGTGTACCTTCATTCAAAATTCCATCATATTCAATGAAATCATGTGGTAATGCTGTGGTTATGTGTAGCTACACCATAACTTAACTTCATGGAACAAGGTTATTTTTATGTGATTTCACTTATTAAAGTACAGAAAATATGCCAGTGTTTAAAACATGTATTCAGCAATTGTGCCATTATGTACATAATAGGTGTGATACAAGTACATACAAGGAGTTCAACAAATTAATCGATAAGTTCAACTACTTCGTCAGTGGAGTTAAACGTTTCAAGAATTGGGCTGCATGGGTCATCTTTGCCTATGGGTTTAATAGCATCAAAGTGGCATCTTGAAACATGTGCGAGTTCAAGCCATTGGCTCTTTTTATGTGACAAAATTGGAAAAGAACTAGAAAGATGCAACAGCAACCGTGTTATCATGATCAAGAAGCCCTTTCTCCTTTATTACCATACAAAGTCTGGCTAGCAAAAAGAAACAGCAACCGTGTTCTAGGGATAAATTTAGTGCAGAAGTTAGCAAAGGTTCAAATGTCACCTTGAAAGATATCAAGAACTTTATCATTAGTCTTGGTGAAGCTAAATCCCTTGTTTCTGAGGTGTCGAAGTTAGTTAAACTTATACTTGTGCTTCCCACTACCAATGCTACCAGTGAAAGGTCTTTTTCAGCCCTCAGGAGAGTGAAGACATATCTTCGAGGAACCATGAAGCAAAGTCAGCTTAACCATTTGATGCTCCTTCATGTCCACAAGGATCTTAGTGATGGCCTTGATCTCATTTCATGTGCCAATGAATTTGTTTCAGTAAATGAACACAGGTTCAACATTTTTGGAAAATTTACTGAATATAACTATGCTATGTAATTATACTGCAATATCTGTTATAGTTTTTATTCTTCTATTTTGATCAGGTTATGTCTATTCATATAAGGCCCTATCAAAATAATTTCTTGTTTATCATCCCCTCCCTCTCCAATTTTTGACTCAAGAGAAAAAATTTATTTAATTTACTGCGCATGCTTACGGTGTGCTCTAATTAGAATTTTAGCGTGCACCAATTAGAAAAGCATGGTGTTTGTCATAGTTCAGATCAGAAATGGTGCCCAGATTCTGAAACCTGGTATGGATGCAGTGTAGCAGAGGGAAGCAGCATAGCTGATCTTTATACTAGCTATAGCTCAGGACAGCTGGATCAACTTTCTACCATGGGAGGGTTTTTGCTGGTCTTAAGGGAAGTGCTTTTCAGAGTTCATCGCCTATTTGCCATGCTATACTGAACTGTGCACGATTTTGGAAACCGAAAACACGAATCCCATCCTATTGCTCTACACAGATGGTGGTCCAGACCATCGCAGTAACTACCCTTCTGTTCAAATTGCAATGATCTGCTTGTTCCTTCATTTGGATTAGGATTTTCTTTGTGCTATCAGAACTCCACCCTACAATAGCTGGAAAAATCCAGCCGAGCGAATTATGTCTCTTTTTAATCTGGCACTACAGGGAGCTGGCGTGGCTAGAAGAGCAACAACGTGTGGCAAACGTCCCCCAGCCAAATGAACACGGCAGTTCAAACCAAAGGACTAAAAAACAACTGTCATATATACCATTTGTGACCGTCTATGGGAAAATCGGGCACAACGCGGCATGCGTAGACGTCGCAAAAAGATCGATTTAATTCTTAAAATTGTATTAAATAAGCCTAACGAAGGGAACGGTTAGGTGATATATAGCGGGAATGGCTAAAGCTAAGGCGATAAAACTTGGAGAGCTTAGTATCTGCTTGCCGAGGAGTGTGTAAGTGCAAAAAAAAAAATTTTTCGTCGGGGCCGCGTTGTGCCCGATTTTTCTGTAGACGGTCACATTTTTTCTTTTCCCAGACACATCTGGTTGTGATTCACTTTAAAAAAAAGTAATTTTGAAACTTAAAAAAAAAAAAAAAAAAGCCTCCCACCCTCTCCAATTTTTTTAAATTTTCGGATGATAAACAAGAAATTATTTTGATAGGGCCTAAACTGTAATATTATTATTGGAAGCATTGTGAAACTACATGTAAGTATAAGATAATGACTCATTTATCCACACGTTTTGCCTGACCAATCCAATTTTCCTTCCGCTGGGCCTGCTAGCAAAAAGAAACAGCAACACTGTGGCTATAAACCGCGGAAGTCGTAGGCGGAGCTATTGCGGTTGAAAACGGAAAGGTCAAAAGTTTGCTGGGGCTTCTCGTTGCATAGTGGGATTCAATAATTTCTGGGCAAGTTCAAATTGTTGCCTAGCAACAAATTACCTGGACAATGGAAAATCGCAGGTAAGTTTTTAACCAGTTGTACTATAGCAGTGCAGCAACATAATAAACATGAATAATCAAGCTAATAAGTTTGAAGTAGCAATTTATGTGGTCTTGAGGTTGAAGTCTGCAGACCTGAAGGCTCTCCTTCAACTACTATTGTTAAGACTCTGGGAAGAATCAGTAAAAGTCTCTGACTGGACACAGATATCAGTGATGATGAGGACTTAAGACAAATTTAATCCTAAATTTAGCTATCCAGTGAACTAACAAGAGAATGATTATTTAACAGAAAAGAGCACAAAAACGGCCTGCAAAACTATGTCAAAACGCACTAGTACTATTTAAAACCATACCTGTTTAGTACCCTTACACAATATAGGCTTTGAACTGGGTCAGCTAGTACATCCGCTCGATAAATAAATTTGTACTATTTTCAGAAGCTCAGAAGATCGAATAAGCCGTATACTCTTGTTCGAACCCCGCAGCAGCTCCGAGACAGCAGAAATTGATTTTCAGTTAGTAAAGTATTGAAACATTTACTGTGTTAACCTGTGAAATAAATCTAGAAGCAGTGGAAGTGTAAGAAACCTGCAGTTCTTTCAGCTGTAGTGATGGACTATTCCATGAGTGAAAATATGATGAGTCAGGATTAATTGAGAATATTGTTCTAGAGTGAGTTATTTGCAACGGTTACTGCTTGAGCAAAGCGCTGCTAGTTAAAGTTAGGACTAGAATAAGACAGCTATCAATAGAGAACCAAAATTAGACTAATCATTTTCATACATAACTAGAACCATCATAAAGATCGTATGACCATCACGTGAGTGATACAAAAAAGTAAGAATGAATGGGCGGGGCATGACATATTTAATGGATTTTCTTCATGCTAGCTACCTTTCCTCCTAAAAACTGGCATGTATGTTGAATTTAGTGTAGTCGAAATCGCGTTAATAAAAATAAACTCGTCCCATCACGCATAGCTAGAACCTAAAATAGCCTTTCTTTGGTGTTTAATTTTGGTACAGATCTTGGTACAAACACAATGTACACTATAACCTGGGAGGTGGGGAGTGGAGGGGATTGTATGTACTAACCCAACCACAATTAAGACATAGTTCATTATATGCAATAGTTCAGTAACAACAGATTGTGTTGTAAAATGCAATCATCTTAATTTGGAAACTGTGTTTTTATTCAACAAATTTTGACTCTTTGAGCTTACTAACAGCAACTTTGCCCAACCTAATGTTTTCTTTATACTATCAAGCTACAACAAGATAGAATAAGCAATGTAGGACAAGTTATCCCACACACCAGCACTAAACCATCATTCTAATAATTGTTTACCACACACTGACATCCAAGCTGTGTCCCTCCGCTTCCCAAATGAATAGTTATTGTTGTATTTTCCCATATCTTTGTATTCATGGGGAATCATAAATAATGCTATGAACATTTTTTAGCCACCTGGTGTTTATGCTTTATTGCACCCCTCTATAATAGGTTTCATAAGAACGTCAGAAAGATAGCACGTCGATAAAGTAGTATTTTAATCATTCAATACTCAATGAATACATTTGATGCTATGTGGCTTCTGGCAA
>WLWD01004176.1_pt1 | contig 41724 bp, 30 predicted proteins | sample 6712731 | NCBI WGS metagenome assembly WLWD01 (sample SAMN12718690, study PRJNA576275) | sponge metagenome | isolation source: marine sponge | host: Mycale hentscheli | place: New Zealand: South Island, Marlborough, Capsize Point | collected 2014-11-01
CCCCCCCCCCCCCCCCCCCCCGATGATTTTCCCCTTGAGACTACTACAGTCTACTCAAATTTTGTGAGGAGGCTGTATCAATGTGTCCTGCAGAGTTAGATGAGCAAAAGGGTGGATTCGTAAGAACTAGGCCAAGCCCCATCTACAGTGGCCCCCTATTTCAAATCATCTCCCTACGCCACCTAGAGGGGGCTTGACGTGGCTCTTATGGTTTTTGAAATTATGCATGGTAAAGGGTATTCAATACCACTTGCTGCAACTTAGTTTTACTTGAGAAGCAAGGATTTCTGAGGAAATATCGCACAATTTGAGCCTAACTCTGGCTTACTGCTAAAGAAACTGGGGAAAGCCTAAGCAGCTATGAGGCTGGTTGTGTGTGTTGTTTGTGTGATAAGTTATGTGCAAATGTTTTGTGTAAATAATTCTCAAATTTTTGGTGATTGCACTGAAGCTCTTACCAAAGTAGTCTCTAATTAATCATTAGACTAGTGATGTGCTTGAGCACAAAGGGCGAGCCAGCCTATGCAAAAACAAAACACTTCAATAGAATCTATCAATCCCTTTCTAAAAGTGAAAGTATATAGCCATTGCGACTATTATATACTTTAGCTAACAAATACGGAACTATTTTCTTCCTCAATTCCCAGAGTACTGGCATTTTCTGTAGTCTCTGACTATCTTAATTAGCAGTAGCTTTTGACAACAAACACTCGTAACTACAAATAAAAGGGTGAGGCTTTTTAAAATTAGGTCTGGTAAAGGGTTCAATACCATAGTAACCATTCACCATAACACTTTGCAACTCGAAAAAGCAAGAAGTTCTATAGAATTACTGCACAGTGTTGAATCTAACAGTGAGTTTTTAAGACCTAAGTGCATCTTGTGTCATCCAGAAACAACATAATGTGAATGGGTGAACAATTAATTTCCTTGAATGATACGGGATCACTAAACCGAATCTAAACCGAAAGATTCAGTTTAGTGGAGGTATGGGAAGGGGTTGACCACGAAGCAAACACAAAAATGCGAGGGTCAAAGTACAAAATGATTCTGCCTCCCTTGTTTTGGAGAATGCTTTGTAAGATTCTGTCAAGCTTAAAAAATATTCATTGACTAGGCATAATTAGCAAATGGGTATGATTGATTAGTATTTAACATGCTTTCATTAATTTTACATCATTTATTTACTATTATATCAATTTTTTTTATTAAGTACATTTAACCCTTTCGTTCCCAATCCCGCTTTAAAGCGGGTGAAGACCGATTGACTTCTCCGAATTTTTAAAAATAGTTACTTTATAGCTAGAACCTTCAGATTGCATACACAGGTGCCCAATGCATTGGAGAAGCATCTAAAATAGCTTTCAACCAGGACTGCTTCGACAGTACCTCACAGCAGTTGCGTTTATTTCTTCCTCGGCAAAAAAAAAAAACATCGGTTCTCCGTCGAATTTAAAAAAAAGTTACCTTCTTCACAGCAGCTTCATTTATGGATCCAGTCATCTCCAGAGCTTTGTAGAAGCAGCAAAAAATTGCTTGAGCTCAGTAGCATTCCATAACACATTGAAAACAACCGCTTCTTTGCCGACCAAGACTTCGCGGTTTGACTTACTGTCTTCTCCATTTTTTATAAAATCGCCAGTTCAACTGGGGACCTCCCTATTACGTACAGTCTTAGGTAATGCTTATTACATCATAGGATAAAAGTGAGCGTGTCGTGTGACCCCGGTAACTATGCAAAAAAAAATTTTTTTCAAAGTCATTTTTTGGAAGATGGCGTCTAGAAATTACAATGCGGTGCAAGTTTTAGACTTGCTTGATGCTGACTCTAGCGACTCAGGATCAAGCGGAGAGAAGGGAGACGACATCTAGGGCTATAGGAGGCCCTGTATCAGGGTTGGTGGACCAGACCCCGTCAACTCTGATACTGAAAATGGGAGTCAAGAAGATGATCGAGGTAAGCTTGTCTTTCTCTTGTCTTTCTCGTGAAAAATAAGCAAGGCTTATTTATAGCTATATTGAGATAGAGTAAGCTGTTTAGCTATAATATATATATATATATTTCATTGAGTTTTGAGATTTGAAAGTGGCTTGTGGTTTTTTGAACAAATTCAAATTTTCAAAAAAAATTTAAAAAGTTTTTACCACATATACTACTAAGACCAGATGTGAATGCAGTCACTGACCCCGATTACGCAGATGAGGCGACAGGAGCAGAGTCTTCCAGTCATGAAGGAGAGGATACGCAGATGAGGCGACAGGAGCAGAGTCTTTCAGTCATGAAGGAGAGGATACCGGACTTGAGTCTTCCAATGATGAAACACGAATAGGCAGCAGGTTCCAGTGATGAGGAAGAGGAAGTGGCTCCTCCTGCTCCGAGTTCTGGACGTCCTCGCGGTCGGAGAAGGCGGGAATCGAAGAACAAGAGTCGGGTGGATGAGGTAGGGGGAGAGTGGAAGAAAGATGACAACACACCCATTGATATTCCATAATCTTTTGTGTGAAGGACCACAGACTTTGATATTTGTGGCTGCTCCTCCCCCCCCCCCTGAACATCCCAAAAGTTGTAATATGTATTGTTATTGTCGTTGTCGTTGTCTGTGTTTTTGTGGTGTTGTGGTGGAGCTTCACACTCGATGTATATGTGTGTGCGTGGAGTTGAAATGTTATTCTGGCGCTTCCAGATCTAACCGGGGAGGGAACGAACTCGGGGGGGGGAGGGAGGGGGGTCTTTTCCAATCGGGGCTACTATGCCCATGTAAGTTGAATTTCATGTATGTGTGTGTGTGTGTGTACACCAGTCAATTTATATTATACATTTATTTTTATGATCTGTATTCACCTGTATGTTCTTTTTTCTAGTGTGTGTGTGTGTGTATGTGTGTGTGTGCATTTGTGGAATGAGAGAGAGCAACCGTGGACAAACAGTATGTGGCACTTCCGTATACAACCTGGGAGGGAACTCTGGATCTTTTTGATCGTGACTACTATGCCCATGTAAGTTGAATTTCATGTATGTGTGTGTGTGTACACCAGTCAATTTATATTATACATTTATTTTTATGATCTGTATTCACCTGTATCTTCTTTTTTCTAGTGTGTATATGTGTGTGTGTGCATTTGTGGAATGAGCAAACAGTATGTGGCACTTCTGTATACAACCTGGGAGGGAACTCTGGATCTTTTCGGATCGTGACTACTATGCCCATGTAAGTTGAATTTCATGTGTGTGTGTGTGTACACCAGTCAATTTATGTATAATAAATTATACATTTATTTTTATGATCTGTATTCACCTGTAGCTTCTTTTTTCTTGTGTGTGTGTGTGTGTGTGTATGTGTGTGCGTGCATTTGTGGAAAGAGAGAGAGAGAGCAACCATGAACAAACAGTATGTGGCACTTCCGGATCCAACCTGAGAGAGAACGAACTCAGTGGTCTTTTTCGGTCTGTGACATCATCCATGCCGGGTAAGTTGAAATTCAGCGAGGCCAGCTGTTATGTTACAAATATCATTGTTGTCTTGTGTTTTTTTGGTATTGTATGGAGGTTCCGGATCCTATGGGAGGGATCGTTCAGTCTGTGCCACCATCCATGCCGGGTAAGTCGAATTCCATGTGTGTGCTTGTACTGCTTTTCATTTTCAAATTACACTTTCTCAATACAACGATTGTTTCTCTCATGTACAGTGTGGAGTATACATACCAGGGTTCATACAGTGGGAGGCTAGCGCTGGGTTCCCCCCTAGAATTTTGGGAGTTGAATAGAAATGAACATTTAGGAAGCATTTACTTTTAGTCTGATATTGTATCCCATATGTTCCAATCATAACTAGGCAATTTAGTGCATAGGACCGAACACTGATCATCAGTGTGAAGTATAGACTCGTATGCAAAGATGTGCATCAAAGTAGTGTAGGTTCCAAAAAATGGGTGTGGCGAAGTACACTCGGAGCCCCACCCCAAAAAAAAATCCTGTATGAAACCGCATACAATACATCATAAAGTTGCAATTATATAGGATGATGAATAATTTGTTGTTTGTATTACAAATATCTTTGTTGTTTGTGTTTTTGTGTATATGAAATTGTTTTGTAGTGGAGCTCGACGTCCGATGGCATACGTTCCTTGTGGACACTCATAGATGTCTCCTACATGATCACAATCAGCACCACACACAACAAACAACATATTTTATTGTTGAACTAATATAATATTGGTATAAAATGCATCAAACAATATTATTTCTATTTTATTTTATTTTTTTATTGATGGGAAAAGTGGATTTTTTTGGGGGAAAAAAAATTTTTTTTTGAAATATTAGTAGATGGCTTAAATATTATTCAATTTTCTCAATCAAAAAATGAGGGGAATCCCAAACTCTTTGTCTATTTAGTGATATATGGTTGCTATGGGGTTTTCCCAGCCAGCATCGAGTTAAAAAAATAAAACGGTAATGCACTATTCCGCGGTAGAAGATTAGATTTTTCCGCGCGCGTCCAAACAATTTGGGAACGAGAGGGCTAAAAGGCATATATACCATCCATCCGTATATATATATAATATATATAAATGCAAATGCAAAAAATGCAAATTTTCTTGCTGCCGCTAGGCGGTCACGCGCACCTGGCAGAGCCAGGATGCCTGTGCACTAAGCAGGCACTGTGAGCCGTGCAAGCAAAGCTCCTGGAGCCGGGCTAGGAACTCGCAGGAGAACAGGCCTTTCCTCACAGCAAGTGGTGTGGGCACCCGAAGTCCCACCTGGACCATTGCGGTTCCATGAGGTATATATATATATATACAGTAGAACCTCATTGAACAAGGAATATTTTTAGCTGGAGTTGTTCAGGAGTTTGGCTTAGGAAAGTCCATAATTTCAGACTTCTAAAGAGACAGGAAGATTATAGAAAAGTTTTTAGCAATCAGCTGACCCTAGTGGCCTGAAGAAGAGGTGTATTGTCAGAAGAGATAATGGTAAATATTTTATAATGCCGTGCATTCTGGTTTACTCAGAAAAAAAAAACACTCAATGGTACACCATTAAATGGTCCTTTAGTAATGAATAAATCAGAAATACTGTATTCATAGTATTTTAGTCATTTAAATATTTTAGTACAAAGTTAAATTATTTGGAGACTTGAAAAACAAGCTTTTCGCAGGAATTATCTCACAATTTGGAGCGACAGTTTGAAGTAAGACTTGAATGCTGTTTTATCAGAAGAGTAGGATCAAACCTACAAAGTCGTGTTTTTAAGAGAAAAAAAGGAACCCACACGCGCGTTTAAGGGGCATACGTACCAAATAATGTACATATATTATATAATATACAAAACATATACCCGATTTTCCATTGGTCACCCTAATAGTATCTCGTTCACTTCACTCGATAACTAGTAATGTGCTTAAGCACAAATGGCCAGCGAGCCTGCCTTGTTAGGTAACAGTATTATTACTAAGTTTTAGCTTAGTTCATGCAAATACTATAATAGTAGTTATGACCTTTTATTTCAGCAAACAAATACAAAATTGCTCTCTTAACTGATTAATGATAACTTTTGTAATATCAAACATCAGCCATTCTGATAACCTCAATTACCAATAATTCTTGAACAAACGTCAGCTACAATAAAAAAAAATCAGTGTTATTATTTGTAATTTAAGCCAACTAATAAATTAATATATTCTCAATTTCCTGAGTATTGATAGCTTCTGTAGTATATACATGTATCAAATTTTAGATATTTTTTTACCTGAATTACCCTGAATTCTTGACAACAAGCTGGAGCTTAAGTTTAAAGTAAGGCTTGCTTAATGCTGTTGTTTCAGAATAAACTGGGGTCAAGCCTAAAAAGTCATGTTTTTTTGGAGAATAAGGGAACCGGCGCGCGCGTTTAAAGGGCATGCATACCGTTCATACACATATATATATAACATAATACCCGATTTTGCATTATCCACCCCTAATACTGTCTCGCTCCCTTTGCTCGCTCACCAATAAGTATTTACTAAGTAGCACAAATAATATATAAGGTCCTCATATTATTGTTAGAGCAATACATACATATCATTCATTTGATACCAGAGAATATTACGAGTCTGTTGGCTTAGTATTTACACTCGTGTCTGTGGCACTTGTGTAAATACTAAGCCAACAGACTCGTGATATTCTGTGGTATCCAATGAATAATAAATTTATGTGTGACTTGTAAAACCTGGGGGACCGCGATAAACCAACAAGATAACTCTGAATACAGGTGATATGGGGAAAATATTGCCTCAATGCATTTCCTATGTGCCAACAGGTATTAGGCCCTGTTCATTACTTAATAATACTTTGTTCTACTCATTTGTATTTGCATATGTTAATTTTATAGAGAGTGTACCTCTGCAATCAGAGGATAAATCAGATATAAGTTATGAGGAAACTATGAAAAGGCAGACAAAACATACACACAATGTTGGACAATATCATGGAAATGAATACAAAAGTGATGGTAAGTTTTAAAACGTCTGAGTATTATTGTAGAAAATGCATATACAGTGTACCTAATTTCGGGAAAACTTGTACAATAATAAAGAATTTATCAGATTATGTACAATGTTTCAACCTTAAAAACAAACTTGGCTACTTTATGATGCCATAATTTATTGCCTTTCTATTGTGTACATTATTTCTTTAATATATACCTAGCAGAATGACAAGAACCACTGATTATTCACAGGTGTAATATTTTTACGATTACATCATAGATTATGTTGTAGTAATACTATAGAGGAGAGGTCACTTTTTTCACTCTTTCAATTCTCATTGTCCACTCCACACATTTCACACTCAAAATAGCACATTCCAATGCAGACTACAACTCTTGCAGCACAGAAAGAATTACATTTATGTGCCCATAGTACTGATGGAACATTTCTGCATTTGAGATGCATGAATGCAATTTTATGATGTCAAATAAAATGGCAAAAAAGCATCATGTCAGTGATAGATAAGCTGTTCACTTATTTTAGTTTTATGTACTACACTTATTAAGCTAAAAACTATGATTACAATCAAATTTTACACTCTTAATGGTGGAAGCTCTGTTCAAATAATGTGTATCTAATAATTAAACCATGTGTTTGAGGAATTATCACAGATAGCAGTCCCCATTCCTAGGGCATCACCTGACAGAGAGTGTGGTTATTTACAGTTGCCGTAGCTTTACTGTTTTATATGGTATAGTTACCTTTTTCAACATTGACGACCAAGTAAAAGTTTTAAGGGGAAGCATATACCCAATAATTTGTTTCTACGAAGGTCACTCCGAAAGATTGATGACAAGAAATGTGCATAGTTTCTGCTACCTTCTTATAACGACAGTTGTGATAAAATGATGATATCCATTGAGGTTCACAAGTCAAGATGAATTGACTCCAATGAATAATTCTCAGTTTCCGTGGGCTTTGGAGTAGCCATTTGCAAAGCAGGCATCATACTAGTAAAAAAGAAATAGATTTTCCTTTGTAGAAGAAAGGATCATAACATAGCATTTTATAGTATAATTTTTTTGCATCTTACTTATGTTAATAAAATCTTTGTGTCATGCAATTGTAACTGTCTTTGTGCTACAAAATTGTGTTTCGTAGACTGTTGATTTTAGAGGGTGATACATATTTCTAAAGGGGGTATGGTATCCCTGTTTTCAGAGTGATATCACTTTTAGCTCAATTAGCACTAACGTATTATATGTACTAATAGTACGGCGCGTAAGTTGCCCATTCAAAAATGTACCGCTGTTCAATTTGAAATCGCACGGGGAAAGTGAAATAGCGCGTAACTAATAGAAATACCTAGGTAACTCAGTGGAAACTAAGTGAAATACCACGGTAGCTAAGTGAAATAGTATGGGTAAGTGCGCACACGTAGAGCGTTAACCTTGGAAACGTACAGTTCCAGTAGTTTCTAGTTGGAGACAATGTCCTTCTTTACCACAGAACCTCTACCCGTATTAGACGGAATGTTTTACAACAGATTAGGAGTCGTATGTTGAAAAGAAAGTTCCAGTGGAAGCTAATCCTGAAATAAGGAGATAGTGAGTGAATGATACATGTAGCTACAATTGCAAAATACTTTTTAAAAAGCTGGCTTACTATTAGCGAGTGATAGCATGGGTAACCTGTGCTATTAGGGGTCATTAGCACTCGTAAAAAAATTGTGCATGAAGAGTATAATAAGTGGTTTATTTTATGCTAGGTATCTTCACTACTGTAGTGTGTATGCAGACTAGATACTAACTGTAAAGTTGGCTATAGGGGCAGGTATGCTTCACCAGAGGAGATTATTTGTAAAAATGGGTGAGCTAGGCTGGTTGCTATAACTACGAGGGTAATGCGCTTGCAGCAATACAGTGGGATAGCACCTTGAGATAATGTGAGTTATTTCACAGTCACATGTCTAAAAATGTCATTGTGAAGATATCTAGCATGGAATTTTATATATAGTGCAGAAAAATATGCCAGAAAAGTGAAATTAAACAGTAGAGTGCCTATTAAGGTTATCAAAAGCACAATCATAATCCAGTGAGTTATGTTGTAATTCACTCATTCTCGGCTGAAATAATTATAATAGTAACACATCTTCTCATTCTAACAGCCAATATATGTTAATTAACACTTAACACGACCTTTTGACTTATACCGAAGTACCCTTCAGGGGTCAACTGTGGTTGAACTCTCTATGGTGATATAATCAGATTTCTGGAGGGTACGCTTAATGTTTATTATTTCCTGAAGTGTGATTAGCACACAGCGTAGACAGCCAGCATCCTGGAAGCTCTAAACCTATGCCTCTGTTAAACTTATTGTCAGGTGTCACTTCCTTGATCTTTAACTCACGATTCTTACTGGCTCTGTCTACAATGTTTACCTCTTCCCATTTAATTGGGTGATACTGCTGCCAATGTTCAGCAATGGCTGAAACCTTCTCATCACAAGCATCCTGATGTTCTTTCACTCTCTGCTCCAGCTTTCTAGTTGTTTCACCTATATATACTTTACCATAACTGCAGGGTATACTGTAAACTATAGATGACTCGGTGGTAATGGGTATAGTATCTTTAACTTTAGTAAGATGTGATCTTTCTTACCCGACTTAATATGCTCACTCAATCCTGTGATGTACTGAATAGTAAGAATCAAACCCTTCTCTTGGTCAGTATCTATACTCATTACCGAGTCATTTATAGTGTATAGTATACCCTGCAGCTGTGGTAAAGTATATATAGGTGAAACAACTAGAAGGCTTGAGCAGAGAGTGAAAGAACATCAGGATGCTTGTAAGAGAGGTGATGACAAGGTTTCAGCCATTGCTGAACATGCTTGACAGCAGCATCACCCCTTAAATGGGAAGAGGTATGAGATTTAGACAGAGTCAGTAAGAATCGTGACTTTAAGATCATGGAAACTCTACACATACAGATGACATCTGACAGCAACACGTTTAACAGAGACATAGGTTTAGAGCTTCTAGGATGCTGACTGTCTTTATGCAGCATGCAAATCACTCTCCAGGATATAAAAAACAGTAGGTGTAACCTCCAGAAATCTTGCTGTTTAGATTGTTGTTCATTATATCACCACGGAGAGTTCGACCTCAGTTGGCCCCTGAAGAGGACTTTGGCAAGGAGTCGAAAGGTCGGGTTAAGTTTTAATTAACATATAGAATGAAATTTTTTTTGCTATTAGTTATGTATTGTACTTATATAATTATATTTTTAAAATATTGTTCAGTGTCTGTAGATGCTCACCACAATATTAATGTCAAAGGTAAGAAGTATGATCACATCATGCAGGTTTACATACTAAAATTATCTGTAATAAAATAAAGATTCTTATACTCTATAAACAGCTTGTAATATGACAGCTTGTAACAGTGACAGCTTGTAATATGTAAGACCCAATTATGATTGGTATTTATACATTGGGTGGTTCGAACTTTGGGAGATCACTCAGTAAATGATATTATTGTTTTAGTGAGTGCAGTGATTACACAGTGCTCACTACATAGTGCAACCCGAAGCTGGGATACTGAAAAAGTAGTAATATTATGCTCAGTACTCAGGTTTATATCATCTATATTGGTTTTGTCATAGCACTGACTATCTGAAGGTAGAAATACATGAGTCAAGCAAGGAAATTTGGTTTAACTTGCCCTGGAGTATTTGTTACAATTAAGTTGTATTAGTACAGCTCACTCATCCCATTTTTGCATATATACATATAGCTAGATAAGAGACCATAGAGAATAGATATCTATATGTTCTTTTCTATTTTTATATAACAGACAGACAGACAGGCACACTGATAGACAGACAGGCAGACAGACACATTGTTTGTGGAGTGCACAGCTTCTCTACAATTGTATTCATTACTTCATTTATAATATTAGAAAGAAACTTGCCAGTATTGACAAAAAAATGAAAAAAAACCCCCCAACAAATAGATAATCAAAGCCTGCCAACTGCTTATACCATTTCACAGATAATAATTAATGCACTTGAATAGTTGTAAAGACAAAGGGTCACCATGGCTAGCTATCTATGTGTGAGGAAAACTTCTAATGTAATGCTCATAAAAAACACAAGCGATATTAGTATACTACATGTATCTACTTAAATCCATAGGTTTGTACCATTAACTTCAACAAATATATTTAAATAGTTCTTTATTACCCTTTTATGATGCCAATGTTGTGTTTAGAGCTGAATTCCTCACTAAGAAAAACCCAAGAAAATCCTTATGTTGAAGGTAAGAAAAAATTAGATAAAGTATCTATTTTTAGTTGCCAAATTATATAAAAAAAACTCACTAATTTTGATACACTTAGTGATGCACTTTAAAACTATGTAAGATAGTTATTATGTGGGCCTAAACCTTGTTAAAGTTTGATGAGAGGGAGGAGTGATAGGAGGGGGGGGGGGGGAATCTATGTTGGAATGATTCAGTATTGTTCCAAGTGTTACAAAGATGTCAAAATATTCTTTCTAATTCATTTGAAGCTGCTTTACTCCAAAGAGGCTGGTGGGAGGAGAGCAGGTATGGCTGATGACTCTCTCCCTTCCAAGCAAAAGCTAAGAGCTATGGAGACAGAAGAGGACAGACGTTCACGGTTAGGTGTGACTAACTTAGTGCAGTTCATTTTCTATTCTATTAGTCGCAGTGGTAAGACCGTTTGCCACAGCTACATACCTTGCGTAACAAATTTGTTGTATTGTCTGATGATCAAGTCAGTAACATAATACAATTTGATGCTTTATCTACTATAGCTATGGTACAATAGATCATTTCTAAAGAGCATACTTTGGTAAGGCGGCTAGCTTAAGAATTCTTTGGTTATTCCTCCTTACCCGTATCATCTTCGAAATTTGTTTGCTTACTCCTTGAAAATCAATATTGTTCAATAATCAAGTCACGAATAGAATACAATGTAAGTCTTGTGCTGGTATATCCAGTGAACAAGTGTGTATTTGTGTGTAAAAGTATTGTGTGTTGCTAAAAAATAGCACAAATAAATAAACAAAAAAATTTAACTAACAAAAAAAATATTATAAGCGGCAAGCATTCAAATTTTCAATTTCAGTCAGACCAGTTCACTCGCCATTTATGCTATAGCACATCACTAGTTTAAGGGTAATTCTGTCCCCTTTTTTTTTATTCATGCCTCTATTCACACTAGTAAATAAACATACCTCGCAGGTTCATGCAGCCAAGCAGATCTACGAGACATCTTTGGTTCAGTGCGTGTGTCAGTCATTCTTGGTAAGTCCACATTTTGCCAGCATGTCTCGTAGATCCGCTTGGCTGCATGAACCTGCGAGGTATAGAATCGGAGTTATATTCCATAGCAACAGCCAATTAACCTTAATTGATTTGTGTGGGCGGAGCACGTATCCGGTGTGCCAGCACCCTTACTACACTTCTGATGTTGATACCCGGTAGTTGCAGTTAGACCACTTCAACTTCTCAAAGTGTATATAATAGATGTGCTGCTCAATATTGACTTCATTGTGGTGGTGAACACTACACTTGGCTCTGTAGAAAATATAAAAAATTTCTCTCATTCATAATTCTCTTTGAGAAATTATGCTAAACTGTGTAGCTCAAAGCTCTTTTTGTTTCAGCCTATTTATTTAAATATAGTTGACTATATTGGGACTGTAATATTATTAACTAGCTAGTAGCCCACCACACAGTGGCACCTGACGTACTAACTTGTGCAAATTAGGAGTGCAGTAGCATAAGGTTGTTTTATCCATGGTTTCCCTCTCCTGCTCTCTTTTTTTCCTCACACATCCCGGCCCTGTTTTTCTTACTCTTCTTTTCAACTCATTGATTCCTTTCTTCTCCTCTGTCTACCTCTACTGCTTCCCATTATCTGTTCCTTCTGTGTCTTTTCATTCACTTCTTCATTGAAGTAATATGTATCAGTCAGATTTTTCTCATCTGCTTCTGTTTTTATTGAGACTTGCGTTCTCCTGCTTCTTTGCCTTTCTTATACCATTATATTATTTAGACCTTCTCGGTTTGAAATAATTAGCAAGTACATACTTTGCCACAGAGTGGCGCTTAATGTTTTTTTTAACTATCTCAGCTTTTCTTATTCCCCACCTCTCCTTACTTCAATTCTTCTTCTTGAGTCATGAAGTCTCCTCTTCCTTTGTCTATCTCTCCTGCTTCTGAATATCTGTCATATTTTGAGAAACATTTGTCTTCTATTTCGTCCTTTCGCCTTCCTTTACTCATCGATTCCACCTGCTTTTTAGCTACAATTAATGGCTTACCTTTTTGCCTTCTCTTCCCTTCCATTTTAAACCTACGCCGCCTTACCTCGCCGATTCCAACCACTTTTTAGTTACGATTAATCACCTTTTACCCTCTCTTTTGTACTTTCACCTTCATTTTTGAAACCTGCGCTGCCTTCCTTCGTCTATTGCACCACTCTTTTTAGAATCAGCCAACACTTTCTATAGTCCCGCGTAGCCAGACCCCTTGCCTAACTGCTACGCTGGGAAAGGGTCTGGTGGCATTAGTACATAGTACCAGTTCAAAAGAAATGTAATTAGTCTTCACCGATGCTCCGCGATTAAACCCTTATGTAAACGTAAAAATACCGCACACACGAAAAACTTCAATACAAAGCTGAATGCTTGTACAAAATCTCTTGCACTGTGAGAGGAGTGATATAAGGTGTGCATAACTGCCTTATGACACTTATTGGTAGCTATAAGGTATAACATACTAGCTTATTCTCCTAGCTTATAACAGTGGCATTATTATTGTCACAAAATCGCCTGTTCTTTTTTTGCTGTTGTAGTCAATATCAAACAGCAAAGCTTGCTTACATATTCACCATTTTACTCCTGCAGCCCTTTCATGAATCCCTAGTGTTTTTCACCTTATTTGCAGCAAGTTCCACTGCCCAATTTCTCTATTATAGTACATACGCGTAAGTCTGGGGACAGTGAATAAGAGCTGATTGAGTGACTGCGGTAATCTATATAACTGACAACCACCACCAGAACTGCAATTTCCCCCTGAGATCTGGAGGGTGTTGAACTGGTAATGTACATGCCACCAGACCCTTTCCCAGCGTAGTTGTTAGGTAAAGGGTCTGGTTACGCGAGACTACACTTTCTACTGAATGTGATGACACTTTACCTACCAACAATTGACAATGCTTTACCAAACCGTACAAAGCTCATGAATTATTCATGAATACACATACTGTCGTTCACCGTCGTCGTTACCGACATACAAGCGTATTATTATATAGATAGAAAATTTTTCTTGTTCTAACTGCCGGTATTGTTAATTAAAATTTAACCCGATCTTTCGACTTTCTGCCAAAGTGGTTGACCCCTGAAGAGGACTTCGGCAAATATTGACTATTAGAACGAGAAAAAAATTGCTATTTGTTGGGGTCGGCCGTTCAGCAGAGAACTCCACCCAGGAGGTAGAGTCCACCAGCAGAGAGAAGAAGTTTGAAGAGGAGACACTCCCACCCTGGAGTTGTTTACCCAAGAGAACTGTTTAGCACTTTAGGTGTTGAACACTAGAACTCTGTGTGTGTATGTATGTTTGTGTGTATGCATGTGTGTGTGTATGCATTGTATAGCTAGCTTGTGCTCAATAGCTAAGCTGTATTTAGTGTGCATGTTATAGAATTCATTCGAGAAGTTTCTGCTGTGCACACGGCAGTCGGTCTGCTATAAATAGGACCGAGTTCCGTGCAGTAGCTGTCTTTAGTCCAGGTCGTTGATCTTTATATCATCTCCATCGTACTTTGTGTGTGTCATCTTATTATAAGTTGATTTAAACCCCTACTTGAATGAACCTGGGTGTGGTGCACATAAAGGGTAGTTACTAAATGGCTGCCAGACCGAGGAGGACGAGACCTGGTGGCAGTAACTACATGTATTGTACATTACCTAAGGGACCTAGCCGGGCTCTTCCAGAACTGTTAAGCAGGCTAGTCGTCGATCTAACACTATTATTGTACCATTGTGGTTAGCTATTGCCTCTCTGATACCCATTATGGTTAACTAGCCAACTCAGTTCAGCGACCTAGTGTTCAGTTTTTATAGGATACAATGGAACTTCAAGCTAAAGTAAGCTGTTGGGTCCCGATGGTTAAATGGTTTGAGCTCCGCAAGGGCAGGTTGCAGATTTGAATCACGGTTAGGTCATTTTTTCCCCTCCCTTTTATTTTCTCCAGTCAAGTTTTTCCCATTCAGTCAATGATGATGCTTCACCAATTCTGATCAGCTCATGAATTATTCATGAATACACACCACCATCGTCAATTATCGTAATTGTTGTAATTGGCACACAATAATATAGCTGGGCTACTTACTCACCATTTATGCTGATATGTACCACTTGCAATATGGTCTATATACATATATATTTGTGTAGAATTACAGAGAACATGCAATGAATTTAAGAATGTCAACAAGTTATCAATATTAATTTCTAATAAAACTGGATATGAACCTAGTGATGATTCACCCAATATACATAACTCCAGCCAAGTAATGGAATTGTGCATGAAAAATCTGGGATTTGCAACGAGAGTTTACAAAGACTGCTCAATGAATGACATACTGCTTATTTTTCGGGCTATTGTGCAATTGCATTTTAGCTCATTCAAATGTATATTCATATATATTTGTGGTCACGGTCACAATGGAAGTTTCAAAGTTACAGATGGTGAAGTACGTGTTGATGAAGTGCGTACAATTCTTGCAGATAGTAAAATTACTGATTGGGAAGACATAGTAAAAGTTATTTTTTGTGATTTTTGCCGCACTCAATCCAAGAAAGTTGAAGAAATGCAAAGTAGCAAAAATCTTATGGTTGTCTATTCTACTCCTCTTAATAAGCAATCATATCTTCTTACTGGATGTGGTTTGGGCATTGGCACACAAGAACTGGTGAAATTGTTATTAAGGCAAAAAACATGCAATTTATTAGATCTACTGTCATCAGAGTTGTCCAAAAATATGGAATTAGAAGGGAAGAAATATTATTTGGTGGAGCCTATGCGATCAGAAGTCAAACTTTCTATGGTCAAAAAGTTTGATTTATATGGTGATAAACTCAAATCATGTGAGTTAATATAATGTTAATGGGTGTTGGCGAGCGAGCAAAGTGAGCAAAATACTGTCAGGTGTATATAATATTATATGATTTGTATTGGACCTTCTTTTCACATGCTCAACTATGTAACATCAATATAATAGTACAGAGCTTGGCAGTACATTTTCACTGGTGTTTGTAGGCTATCTTGGCACTCGCTAATTAGTTACCTGTATGCTAACCCCAAAAGTGTTCAAGTAATTACATGAAAAATATAACTTATTATCTAATATGTATGGTGTAATATAAAGAGCAATGGAAACCAAGGAAGTGGGTGAGAGGCTACATTTAATTTGTTATTTATTCACCCTTGCATGGTGTGATACAAGAAATATTAAGTGCACATGCTCAAGTGTAAAAAAATATATGCAACATGTATCTGAAGCTAGAATGTTGTTTCAGTAGTTATTGAATCATGTGCTGTGAAATAGAATACATCCTGTTCCTCCCTCTCATGAACACTGCAGCTGTGAGTGATCTGACATTGAACTCAAGAGCTTGCAGTATATTTGTCCACTGACATATTTACTCACCCATAAACATGTATGGACAATGCACTTAATTACTTAAAACTGGTGCACTTACTACAGGCAAGAAAGTTTTTTTTTACGGCTGATATATAAGTGTGATTACTTGGCTCTACTATTTTACTGCATTTAAAATTTGCATGATCCAGGATTATATAATATTGCACGAATGGTGTGATTAGATAGTAGTGGTATTGTACAAAGTACAATTATTCGTAGTTAAAAACATATTGCATCAATGTGATATTGTTCAATTTTTGTGTAATTCATTGTTGTTGTTTCTATAATGCTGCAGTGTCTCCTAGAAATATACAACTGAAAGAAAATTATAAAGAAGATACATGTACCATATCTTGGAAGGCACCACTTCATATTTGCCACTTCAACTTTATCAGTTATAGCATAAGTATAAAGAAAACTAATGAAGATTGGAAAGAGTTTTATTCTGGTACGAGAATATATTGTTATATATAACATCTTTCAATATAGTAATAACAATAATAATAGAAAAATTTTCTCATTCTAACAGCCAATGTTGTTAATTAAAACTTAACCCGATATTTCGACTTCTTGCCGAAGTCCTCTTCAGGAGTCGACTGTGGTCAAACTCTTCGTGGTGATATAATAACACAATGTAAACAGCACGATTTCTGAAGGGTATACTTACGGTTTATAATAGGTTTAGAGCTTCCAGGATGCTGGCTGTCCATGCTGCATGCAAATCACCCTCCAGGATATAATAAACAGTAAGCATACCTCCAGAAATCTTGCTGTTTACATTGTGTTATTATATCACTAAGGAGAGTTCGACCTCAGTTGACCCCTGAAGAGGACTTTGGCAAGAAGTGGAAACGTCGGGTTAAGTTTTAATTAACAATATGGCTGTTAGAATGAGAAAAAATTCCAAGAATGACTGAATCAATAACAACAATGTAAATCTTACTGAAGTATATAAACCTTATAGCAATAGTACTACTATATTGAGGAAATAATAACTAGTTCATTAATTTTTAACTTGCCATGTTTTACATTCGATTAAGAACTGCTTATGAAGATATTAATTTAGAATATTTAAACATTAGGTTCAAACTCAAATGTAACATTATAGCAGGTTTTAATAATTGGCTCTTCATATCTATTATTTTCTTTGAATTGCTGTAATTTAATGGTGTTATTGTTTAGATATCAAAGAAACTGAAGCAGAGCTCCCTCGGTCCACAGTATGTGATAATAAGTTGTCAGTGTGTGCTCGATATTGTCACTTAGTTGAAATTGGAATTGATAAAGAGAATGTACATGATGATCTACTGGTTCATGGATGTACAGATGGACAACATGAGCCTGTTTATTTGGAATCAGGTATATTATCATTATTATTGTATCTTCTTGCACACATTTGGGGAGAAATTTTAATTGGAAATGTTACTGTATATATCAGCTGCAACAGTAATATCTTGAATGATTTTATACCAGAATTGTGCCTCCAAGTTTTGTATGAAAAGCTTATGCTAAATCCGGTTAAATATCCCCAGTGCACTCAAAACTGGAAAGAAGGTACTATTTCAAAACTTTATTGGTGAGCGAGCAAAGTGAGCACGATACTGGTGGACAATTAAAAATTGGGTATATGTTATATATATGCATGTATGGATGGTATGTATGCTCCTTAAATGTACTCGCGGGTGCCGTTTTTTTCTCCTAAAAACACGGCTTTTTAGGCTTGACCCCAGTTTCTTCAGGTACTACAGCATTAAGGAAATAACCTTGAAACCTGGGTTCCAAATTGTGAGATAATTCTTGTGAAACGCTTGTTTTTCAAGTTCCAAAAAGTTACTGTGACCCATTACTATGGCATTAAAGACCCTTTACCAGAGATAAATTCAAAAACTTGCCGTTTTTTAATTGGAGCTGCTAAATGCTGCTTGTTGGTTGTCAAGTGCCACTGGTAGTCAAAATGGCTAAATATTAATACGAAGGAACCCACAATTACTTGGGAGAAGCTTTGGTAAGTACATAGTTCCATATTGTTAGCTAAAATTACAAAAATAACTCTGGTCATTGTTCTTTTGGTAGAGCTGCCAACTTGTTCACCAGTTACTGGTAATTGAGGTAGTCAGATTGGCTTAAATTGGATACTACAGAAGTTACCACAATTCAGTAATTTAAGGTAAGTGAATAATTATGTATTTGTTTAGTAATATTAATGGTCAACTGCTATATACTGTTTAGCATGAACACAGCTAGAGTTTATTATGTAACAATACTATAGTTTTATGTAACCTAACAAGGCAGGCTATCTCGATATTGGTGCTCAAGCACATCATTAGTTGGCGAGCGAGCGTAGCGAGCGAGACACTTACAGGGGTAACACAATCGAAAATCGGGGATGTTTGTTTATTTATTTAGATATATGTTTGGACGTATGTATGTCATTTTGTACTTTGACCCTCCGTATTTTTGTGTTCGCTCGGCGTTCGACCCCGTTCCAAACTTCACTATACAGAATCCTCTGGTTTAGCGACCATTACCCGTATCACCTTAGAAATTGAATTGTTTACCGCTTTGAATTGTTTTGCGGGTGCAGTTAAAACGCAAAAACTTATGGGAGCTCCATTTCTATTCGAGTTAGTGGCGGTGGTAAGTTAATACGCTATTTGTCACAGTTATATAAGCCTACTCAACAGCATTTACTTGAAAATTCATTGTCCACTAGACGAACTACGAAGGCAAGTCTTGCGTAGGTATGTTCAGTTGTGTGAAAGTATTGTGCATTACAACTACTATTAAGAATATCGCAAAGAAAATTTTAAATAACGTGACTTGATTTTGTTGCTTCTTTTTCAATTCAAACAGTTGCGGGGAGCAGTTACTATGGAATTGAAACCCTTTTACCGCATTAACTAAATTTAAAAACTCATAGTAGCTTGAGTGTTAGTTGTTAAAATCAATCATTTAACAATAGTGTAGTTTAAGGCTCGCTCGCCATTTGTGCTCAAGCACACCACTAGTTTATATATTTGTTTGGACATACGTATGTCATTTTTGTACTTTGACCCTGGCAGTTTTGTGTAAGTTCGATGGTTGACCCTGTCCCAAACTTCACTAAACTGAATCCTCTGGTTTATCGATCATTACCCACATCATCCTAGAAATTGAATTGTTTACCAATTTGAATCTTTTGCAGGTGCAATTTAACTCAAAAACTTGCCGGAGTTCCATTTCTATTCGAGTTAGTTGCAGTGGTAAATTAATGCGCTATTTGTCCTAGTTATAAGCCCTAGCAACAGTATTTGCTTAAAAATTCATTGGCCATTAGACTAACCGCAAAAGTAAGTCTTGTGTAGGTATGTCCAGTTGTTTGAAAGAATTGTGCGCTAGAGCTACTACTGAACTAAAGAATGTAACAAAGAAAAGGCTTGAATAACGTGACTTGTTTTATGATTTTGTTGTTGTTGTTTTTTCCAATTCAAACAGTTGCAGCCATAGTTACTATGGCGGCATTGCATGCCCTTATCGTGTGTACATAATTTAAAAACTCGACCTTTTTGAGTAGCTCGTGTGTTAGAAGTTAAAATCAATCATTTAACAATAGTGTAGTTATAGATTCACTTGCCATTTGTGCTCAAGCACATCACTAGTATACTAATGAATAGACAAGTGGTGTGCTTGAGCACAATATGGTGAGTGAGCCTACCTAGATGGGTTACCTAAAAGTACAGTGTTGTTATGTGATGATTTATTTTATCTGAAAATAATATTCTGAAAATAAAGTTTTGAAAAGCACAGTTTATAGCAGTTGATCATTAATTAATTTTACCAAACTAATTCATACCTCAAATTCCCAAGTAGTGGTAACTGGACTATCTGAATTACCAGAACACTCAGCTACAAAAAAATAGCCTGAGTTTTTGTTGTTGTAATTGGTAGCTAACTTCAGTTATCCTAAGTAGTGGTGGCTTCCTTAGTATGTATTTTGAACCATTGTGACTATCTTAATTACTAGTGACTCTTGACAATCAACATTGCAAGCACTTATCTGTCAAAAAATAAAGCGGTGGAATTTAATAAATTAAGTTTGGTAAAAATTATAGTAGCCACTTGTCGCAATCGTTCGACTTAAAAAACATTAATAAGCATGAGTGGTACCTAAAACAGACTACACTTTTACACACACTAATTCACTGGACATAAGAACACAAGACTTACCTTGGTAACTTGACCATTGGACAATGGATTTTCAAATGAAAATTATACTACAGGGTGTAAACTATGTTAAACACCATATTGACCGAGATAACTTACTACTGCCACTAATTTGAATAAAGAAAAAGAACTCTGGTTAAGTTTTCAAAATCGAACTTAGTTCACAAAAACCCAGATACATGAAAGACTACCTCATTCAAAGGGGTGAACAATTAATTTTCCTATAGGATGATATAGGTAAAGATCGATAGTAACGGATTATGTTTAGTGGAGTACGGGACAGGGTCAACCTTCAAATGCACACAAAAACCCTAGGATAAAAGTACAAAATGGCATATGTATGTCCACACACATATATAAACTAGTGATGTGCTTGTGCACAAATGGCAAGTTAGCCTGTAGTTGTAATTTTAAGCTACTACTGGATTAAAAATTTAAATATGATAATAGTTCAATTATTTCTTGAGACTGAATCACTGCTAGTAAGACAAAAATATATTTATTTAATACAAATAAATAGCCATTAGCAATTCATTTCAGCTAACTATATACAATACTCTCTCTTACTGCTATTTTCAAGAGTAATGATAGTTTCTGCAATACAACTTTAGCTGTTCTTAAGTGAAGTACCAGTAGCTCTTGAAAACATTTGTTTTATACATGTATCCATCTGTATGAATATGTATACAGCCGATGACCATTAATTTTAGCTAACAATACAAAAGTACCTTCTAATCTCAAAAAAAAGATCATTTTTAGTAACAAAAATAATTGAAGCCATTCTGACTGTCCAAATGACCAGTAGCTTGACAAAAGAGCACTCTGCTACTAAGAAATGTTTGAGTTTTTTTTGTTTGGTAGAGATCTGTCAATAAGTAACTATTAGCCAGAAGGTTTTGAACTTAAAAAAATACCTTTAGTATTTCAAGGCACTATCATACATTTTTTGGCCTTACTTAAAAAAAACAAACTTGCTTACTGCTGTATTATCACAAGAACAACAACAAACAAACTATGGGTAACCCAAATAAACTTTTTTTTAAGAGATAGAGGGAACTGCTCATGCATAAAGGGGCATACGTACAATCCATACATATCAAACATAGAGCTGATTTTCAATTGTCTTGCTCACTTCGCTCGTCAACAAACAATTATCTCCGATTCTCATTTCCATTACTTTGGTAGAATCTCACTCACTTCTCTTGCTCACCAATAATTGGCTACGTTCCTGATAGTGTGTTGCTTTACTGTGCCTGTTTACCAATTAAAGGCAGTTTCACTTGTTTTATTAGGCAACTTCAATTGGATATGCTTTCTTTGGACAAAAGTATCAATTATGTTACAAAGTTTCTGATAGCATATTTGGTAGGAATCATCTCCTCTGATGATGTAATAATATCTATCTTAGGGTTTAAGATGACTGCTAAGTAAATACTGATATCACCTTTATCTCAGATTTCTTTCAACTTGTTATTATCTGAGGTGTGTAAATATACATTTTGAACGTCAAAAAATAAAATGAATACAATTTCTTCTGCATTCACATATCTATGCCTAACTTCTTTACTATTTTGACCAGGTGCACGTTGTTGCTTTTTAACTTTTATGCCTGGAAACATTGTAGTAAACTTTTCTCTTTCTATTGGATTCTGTTAGCCTCTGACTCAACTTCAAGTTGATGCATTCTTTGTCATAGTGTTGGTGCAAAATGTAACATCTCCTACACTATTTTCATGTGTGTGTACAAGCTTCACAAGTGATCTTACTTTTGTTTTCAAATTTTCTGAATATTCTTCAGCTTTCTGCCCATGTTGCTGAGTTCATGAGATTACACCTCCCATTCTAGTTATAAAATTCCAATCTCATCTGTCATGTGTTCTTATTCTCAAGCGTTTGAAACTCATGAAGGTGTACATTCTCTGGTTGACAAAAACAGAAAGCCATTCTATTTTTGCCGGCACCAAGGACATTTATCATAAGAAATGTTTCCTAAGCATTCCAGTCTCTCTTTTTGGAAGCCTTGTGTACTTGGTGCTTTAAGAAACACAACATGACCAATATTATGCTAGAAGGTTTGGTTTTGTGCCAGTTCAGCTACAAATTCTGGGATCTCTGAACGTTTTGATGCTATTCCAAAAGAAGCTTTAAGTTTTATAACAATAAGTGCTTAAATTAAAAAAAGAAACACTGATTCACATTAACTTTTCACCATCTTATTTCATAAGGCTTATTAAATTGCCTTAGTCAATGCTCTAAACTGAATGTAGTGCCTATGGTTGCTGGTTAGGTGTCAACAAAGTTTATAATGACATTCTTACCAGTGGTGGAGGAAGCAATTTTTTATTGGTTGGGCTAGTTAATACTTCTGAATTTTTTACTTTCTTACCTGGTAGCAATTTTATCTTACAGCATTTAAGGTATTTCTAAACAGCATTGTGGTGGGACGGAGAACAGGTAGGCTGCCACCAGAATTCTGACCAGCACGTAGACAAACCGGTAAAGGTTCACAAGCGTCAAAGAGCTTCCCAAGTCCGTTCAAGATTCTCAGGCCTATCTAGGAGCACCCCTATAGTTACGTTATAATTTGGTAATGGTCTTGACAAAACTATGCACGAGGTCAGAACTGAGAAAATTGTATGATACAAGAGAATATGAATAGGTTTGACGCATGCGTAGTGAGTAGCGAGGCTACGTAGCAAGTTCGACTATATTCTAGATGATGCACAGGTGTATGCGCACGCATAAAAATTAATGAAATGGCGGGAATAACCTAAGGTACAGGAAATGAACTAAATTACAGGAAATAAAGAAAGATAGGGAATACATGCAATATTTAATAATGTTCAGATTATGAGGTGTGTAACACCACAAGCATACAATGTATTTTTATAGCATAATATAATATACATTGGAAAATATTAACAACAAAAGTGTAAAGTTTAAAATGATCCAAAAAAATTCTTTCTGTGGTCACTACCACTAACGAATTCATTTGCCACTGCAAAAAGGTCAAGTTCATTGGCTAATTCTTTGTATATGTTCAAAATCATAAGATGGTTAAGGCAATCCTGCTTCATCGTACTACATTAATATGTTTTGATTCTTTTCATGTCAGAAAAAAACTGCTCACTTGCAGCATTAGTTGCTGGTAAGACTAGTATTAATGGAGCCAGCCAGCACACCTGTTTATAAAAACTACGTTGTGAAATTGACAGATTTTGAAGAAATTGAAGAGATTCTTTTAAGATTACTTTCTTAGAAAATTGCTCAAATTAGTAAAGCAGGAACCAAATATTTGCAGCTGAATTCAAAGTTCACCCTCTTCAAAATCACTCCCATAAAACTTCACAAAGTTGCTCTGAGTGATCTTCATTGCTAGCATGAACAAGTAGTTCTTCAAGAGTGTGATTTAGTTTGTAACCAAGCTGACTGAATCGATCCTGAATACAAGCACGTTTTTCTTCTGAGCATAGTCTAGCCACTACACCGCTCTTGCTACCACTCATAGTTGAAGCACCATCATAGCACTGGCCACGACAACTAGCTAATATTCATTCGCAACAATGTGTCCTTGATTGCATGAGTAAGACATCAGCCTTTATGCTGTCTACCTGTTACGGACCAATGAAATATTCATGATCCACTAGATCATCCCCTACCCATCTAATACAAATTGTGAACTTCTCCTTCTTCGAAATATCAGTGCACTCATATGCCATAACTGTAAAACAAGCTGCAGTACGAATAGCTTGAGTCAATCTATGAGCATATGCATGGCCAAAATTTGAAGACATTCATTTTGTATTTCATGGCTAGTATATTTGCATTTCTTCTTTAAAATCCAATCAGTTAATTCAGGATTGTCTTCACTACGAAGTAATAAGAGCTGATGGAAATTGCTTGATACGTCATCATGACTCCTAAAAGCCAAACCTTGCCGAGCCAAGAAACAGATATTTTGAAGTAGAACAAGAAACATTTTTCGATTGACTGCTTGTTGTTTCTTGTGCTCAGTGCTAAGCAGTTCTCCAATACTTCCTTGGATCTGCTTTGGAAGAGCAACTAGTGCTTCAGTAGCTTCCTTATGACACTGACTGGCTGGGTGCTTACCAAAAGCTGAAGTAGCCTCTTTCCAATATCCTTTACTTATAAAAACAGGTTCACACTTACTGCCAGTTAACAATTTCCCTTCTTTGGAGGCCTTCATGCATATATGACAATATGCTACATCTAACTCCACATTATGGTGCAACCAATTCCATTTATCACACCACTCTGCTCTAAAGCTTGTACAATGAACATTAAAACAACAAGAAGATATATAGACATTATACTCAACTGAAGAAAAATTGGAAAACATGCTGCACCTCTAACTAAATACTAGCTAGTCCAGACAGCCCACGATTTTTTTTTTACCTATCTTGTTTGCCGAATTTATTCTTGGGGAACAGAAATTATTTAGCGGGCTGATATTCCGGTAAAAAAGGTTCCACTGGAATTGACACAGAACACAATGTTGATGAAGCCATACTCAAGTTTTAGTAACGAACTGGGTAAGGTATAATCGTTAATGTGCTAGCTGGTATAATTTTATGTGCATGTGTATTAGTTGTCCTGGAAATTATTAGTCCGGCACTAGCCGGGTCTGCCGAGCCAGTTCCGCTGCCACTGCTTACACATAATCCTGGACATACAATGTTATCCCTTGCCACTGTGAACTAATAATAATTGACACATGAAAATTATTATTTAGATATGTAGATTGTATTATTGGCACTTACAAATTGAAAGATAGGTTTTTACAAGGTGCTTTCTTAAAATCACAAGATGGTTTCCATTACATATTCTACAGCAGTGCTTCGTACCAAAAATATTGACCAGAGATTATTAGAAGCTTGAAATAATGATGATTATCCCAAATGTTACTAAGCTGTCTATTGGGAAAATGCATTCAGACAAGTCCCTTAGTATTTCACTGATAATATTTTAATAAACTCCCTTTTAGTATTACACTTTTACATTTCAGAATCTATAGTTCCCAGTAATGTTCAAGTCATTATAACTTCATCAAATACGGCACAATTCACTTACAGCTTAGCAGCTTCTTTCTCAGCAAATAAGTCATACAAAGTGGCTATTCAGAGAGTTCTATCAGACTATGTTGATGTGGAAGATTTGTGGAAATTAGTGGAGGAACCAGAGACTTGTCAGGGTGAAAATTCCAAATTGGAATTGAAGGCACACAACACACGAGATTATGAATACAGAATAAGAATTCATGATGGCCTCAGAACATGTCGCTGGATACCAGCAGCTAAGCAAATTCAAGGTCAGTTGGGTGTTTTGTGATTTGAAACATTAAGTTTGCATACAATAGTGATCTTAGAATCCGTAATATATTAAATTGAGGTGTATCTTCCCTATTCTTATAGCCACCCATACATAATCACCTTGGTTTCATTCTACTCAGCACCATTGATTTACAATTGCACTAATAAAAAGACAACTTCCACACATTGTATATTTGTTTTGCCATGTGACATATACACACCAGATACTAATTTGGCAAAAGAATGTAAGCATAACACTGGAGTAGAAAAAGTAAAATTTGTATTTAAAATTCTCTAGCCGCAGGCACAAATGTCTATAGGCGTTCAAGGACGATTTAATGCGAAAAAATTTTTTTCCCCCTAAACTAAAAATGCTAAAGCTTAGCTATGGTGTCCAGAGCATGGCTGATGTATTGTTCTAAAATATATGTATTTTTTTGAATTGATATAGCTATTATGTAACTAAGGTAGCTGGGCTAAAAATAACTTGGCGTTGGTTCGAAAATGTGGCGAGAATTTTTCAGCAACTGAGGTTATGGATCTTGTCTGTGAAGACTTTTATGACAGTGAAAGTGAGAGGGAAGGGGTAGATGAGATATATGGTTACGAAGGTACTACTGTTGAGGCTAGTGATTTGGATTTGTTTGCTATAGCTGTCACTGTATAATAGCAAATAAGGGTAACTACAAGTTTTCAACTATGAGCACTACTAGAGTGATGTTGGTAGTGATAATTCCAGATGTTGAAGAGGATCATATTCCGGATAAGACGATCAGCTATTTACTTTGTATACCCACAAAAAAAGCGAGAATTAGTTTTTTCACTAGCATAGTTATACGATTTATTTTACCTTCTAGCTTTCCTGGGAATATGGCGCTAATATGGCTGTAGCTATTTTTTGTCTGGTTTTTATTGTACTAACTCCCACCAATGATTGATGATCAAAATGAGCTAACTTGCTCTGAATTTCCTTGACCTTCTTCTGTCCCTTCAAAGACGAAGATACTGAATATGTTGGAAGTAAGAAAGGCAGACAGTGATGATTGTGAAATAATATTCATTTCAATTACTGTGTATTGGAATTCATGAACAGTATTAGTTTCAAAATGGGTTCTGTACAATTTCCTGCCTCAGCCCTTATGTATTTGTTAAACTTGGGAATTAAAAAGCTTTATATATTCTTATATCCCGTTGCTTCAGCAACTGTGCTTGTTAGAAAATGTACTAGAGGGAAAATTCTGAAATAGTTCATAGCAACAGTTGATAATAATGAGAAAATGACCAAAGAAAACTACAAGAGAGAAAGTAATTATTCTGATGAGTATTGGTACAAATCAGGGCTTATCAGTATCAGTTAGGATAGTTGGTAATAGTTAGTACAAAAGTCAATTTTCCAAGCATCAGGAGAAAGTTTTAGGAGAAAACAAATCTATAATGTGAACGTGGTACCTGTCATCAGCACTTGCATTGGAAAAAATTGGAACACTTTTGGCTTCCTTTTTGAAGTTAGCTAGACCACCTGGATTATTTTTGTGAACAATTTTACAGATATAGATAGTACAACACCAAAGTAATTTTTTTGCCTGAAAAATGATGTTCTTATAGCTAGCTGGTGTTTATTAGTGCTGATAGTTCACCCAATCGGTGCTATCATTCTTCTGTTGCTGCTTTCTTTATTGTGTAGTCTGTCAAATCTACTAATCAGTGTATACGTGGTCATTATTTTGTTGTGAAGTAGCAAGCGAGCAAAATGAATGAGACACTCTCCTGGGTAACACACTTGATATTGCTGCAGTGCATGGTATGCTAATATATCTAGTGTGTATCATTTGAGCTACTTTCAGTCAGGATGTTTGAAATTTTGTTTTTTCTTTGTCAACCAACTATGCATGAGACCTAATGTAAATGATTGCTCTACTTTTCACGTGCTATTACACGATGGTATACAGTGGAACCACCCAGTGTCTACTGCTTGAAAAATCATAGGGGACTATATGAGCACTTCAAAAATTACTACTGCAGTACCTTTAAATGGAAAGTGCACTTTGACTTCAGTGTGCTGCTAGTGTAATGCTACTGCACTCCTAATTTGCACCAGTTAGTACATCAAGGTGCCACTGTGTGGCAGGGTACTTGCTAGTTGCTATAATTTGTGAAATTGATATCGAATAAATTGAAAATGTGAGTGTATCTAATTGAGAGATAAGCCTCAGGGTATTTGCAAATATAAAAAAAAAAATTTGTAGCAGTAGACATTATGATTAACAAAAAATATTATCACACTTATTCCTTTGAATTGCTATATTGTCTCTATTTCTAGTATCAATTACTGGACTTGAACTTAAAGAATTTACTATGGCCAAGTGTATAAGAATTAACATGTTTTACCTAATTGTTGATGGATTGCCTGACTCTGGTAAGAGGTCATTGTGTTGCCAATTGGGTATTGCTGCTGACAAGTCTCAAGTTCCCAGTGGAAGTGGTGGAGCAGGATCTGTACCAGGAATAGATCTGTATGAGGCCATACTCAGCCATGCTACTCTCAGCCACCCAGAGCACCAGTGGACAAGTTTCAATGACCTCAGAGGAAAGGATGGACCTCCAGTGGACATGCTAGCATTAGGTCTGCTCTATTTTCTTGTCGGTCAACACCAGATACCCAAGCCGGAGGCTATCACTGAAGTCGATTCACTACTTTTTGATGATCCCATTGTTCAACAATATTTCATTGAAATGTGTCAGTACTTGCAGAAGTTATCAGTCCAATTTACTACAGACAAAGAAGCATTGCAGAAAATTTTAACGGGACCTTTTTCTCTTGTTAATGTCTTCAATATTTGTGAAAACAAACCAATGCGTGAGATTCTGCAGACAGCTAGAGGTCAGCACCCTAATATGCTTCTCTTGGACCTTATTGATATTCACAAATATAATAAAACAACGTTATTGAAGAATAGAAATAAGAAATTTTATGGATCTGCTTTGCACCATCTTGTAGCCGGTATTGAGGGAGCCTCCCATGAGAAGCCACTCTGTCCTAGAGGTATAATGGTGGGTACACACATTGACGAGGTGAAAAGTGAAGAGGAAATGAAGAGAAATTCAAGGGATGTCATGAAGTTAGTGGAGACTAAAGCTAGTGATATGGGAGTTCCCAATGGAGTCATTCACCAGAACATGATAACCTTGGACACCAGGAATTCTAGTCAGTGTAAACAGGTTACCAACACCATTGTGGATATTGTGTCCAATAATAAGGATATGTTTGAAGTGGACATTCCTTTGAAGTTTATTTTGTTGCGTTGGTATCTTCACAAAATAAAGCAGCAGTACATGACGAGAACAGAACTAATCGTACATGCTAAGAAATGTGGTGTAGATGAAAAAGACGTTGACAGATTTTTAGAGCTCTTTAGAGCGTGTGCATCAATAATCAGTTCAGAAGTAGAGGGTGAGTTTCTTCATGACCATTTCATAATGAATCCTGTGGAGTTTCTGAAAGAACTCTATAAGTTATACACAATGAAAGAAGATGGCATTATTCCTCATGAATACCTGACCAGCACTGTGAATGGAGTGGTGTCACTTCGCACCTTGAAGTCATGGCAGGGGCAGGCTGGCGAAATGAGTGTCAGCGATTTTTTTATTAAAGTCATAGATAATTTTGGTATGCTAGCTGATATAGGAAATGATGAATATTACATCCCATCTTTAAAGAGTGAGTATGATGAATCAAGTCTACATCCAGACTCTCTTGTTATTACCTCTAGTCGGCCGTATTTCCCACTGAGAAAGCAAACTGAATTTGTCAAATATTTCCGAAATAATAGCATATTAAAAGAAAAAGTTATACTTTTGGATTCTAATGGTCGTGGTAAAAATTCCTGCAATGTTACTTATTTTACTTGTAATCATGAAAAAGTTTCAACTACAGTAAAAATTCGTTTTTCATTCCAATTTATTGAAGTTTCTGTTGAAGAAAAGAATCCTGGCATTTACAGTTTATTGAAAACAGCTTTGGTGGATATTATGAATACTATTGGTAAAGGAAGATATAGATTCTCTTTCAACATCATGTGTCCAAATTCAAAGGATCACTTCATACCTTTCCAGATATTAGACAGTACTGTAGATAAGTGCCCAAAGTGTCAGTTTCAGATAAATACTAAAGACAAGAAATTAGCCAGCAGACTTATATGGATACAATCTGCATTCCAGGGCTCTCAAAAGTCAATTCTTCATCCTTATGGTTAGTATATTATGACATATGTATTTCATATTAGCAATTAAATGATGTTTTTATTCCTCAGAGTACAGTCTGTTAGGTGGCAGTAGTCATTTTTGTTTTTTGTTTTATTGTCTGTTATATCAAAGACAGGTGACTCCTGTGAATAGGAAAAAGTTGTTAATTTCCCTGAAAGTTGTCTTTTTTCCTTAATTTTTTGACTGGTAAATGATGACTGTATGTAAACTGTTACTTACTAATTAAGGCTAACAGATATAGTGTGGTATAGACTTTCACTAGTTGTCTAAGCTAAGTTTCTTAGTGCTTGAACTTGTAAATCCAAAATATATTCCCAAGTATTTTCCTGTAGCAAATTAAAGCAATGGAATTATGCAGAACAGTACAAGACAGCTACATCCCATCTTTACGTTGTTGATTTACCATGAGTCTCAAACAATTAAATTGTCAGTATCATTTGGTGCACCAACTCCATTTCACTCCATTAGTGTATACCAATGATCTATCAGAAAATAATCCTTGATAGCCATGTCATATATATATAATATTATAATACAGCTATAATCACTATGTCATGGTAGTTAAATCACTCAAAGCACAAAACATTATATTTTTGTCTCTTTTCTTTTCAGATATGCTAAATCCAGAAAAAATTCAACAGATTTGTTATAATCTTCTGAGAATTTCAACATCAACTGACAATATTTTAAAAATCAGTCGGCAATTAGCTGATCGCAAAAGTTCTCAATTATTGCATACCAGTTTGGACCAATTCTCTTTGGACCAATTCACTTTGGAACATAGATCTATACAAGACATTTTATTTCATGCAATATACACTTGGAAATGTGTCAATGTTAGAGCATCTTCAAAGACTCTGGCTAAAACACTCATGGAGCTGGGACATTACAAGGAAGCCTATTCAATTGATCCAACATGTAAGCTGCTAATGCTGTATAAAGGATCTGGTATTACTGTATAAAGGTTGGGTTTAATGTAGCAGTGTTAGGATGAATAAAATATGATTTGCAGTTATTTTTTGTATGTTTTAACTATTCAAAGAGTAAATGAAACAAAACAATTCATATGCCATCAGTATTACTGATTTTTATTCATGTTTTGGTCTATTTTCTGAGATTACAATTGAGCTAGCTATATCAACATGGGTGGCTAAGGTTAACTCAGGGAGGAGTCATGAATACCGAGTTGAGTATAAATGTGATAGTTGTAGCTTTTGTCAAGAACAGAATAGAACTTATTGAAAACTTTAAGGCTATATGGAGTAGTTATCCTTATGAATCATAGCTAAACTTACAATGTGAATTTTGAATTTACTTGTAAGTCTAACCCTTTTAAAAATAATTTAATAAAATAGTTTGATTTGTGATATATCTACACATCATAAAATCTTGATCGGGCAAAAGTAGATTGAGCATGCATTAAGCATTTCCAAGTATAATTTATCTAATGCTGTATTTCTTGTATCAATTTGCAGTATATAGCAAGCAAGACCAAATGGAGTTGACAGTGTCGTTGACAGACAAACAAATACTAATTGTATCAGACTGGTGGCCTGCTGAACCTAACTCTCTAGCAAAGATTCTCAAAGTGAAGTTTTCTAAAGATGATTCAATGACCGATACAGAACAGTGTGCTAGTCTTATTAAGAAGTGGATGGAAAGCTGTTCAAATGCTAATCAATTTACAAGACTTATAAAATTATTAGAACAAAATGAATACTTCATTCCTATAGAATTCCTCACAATATGATAAATAGCTACTATTCACATAATTCTTAAAGCTTACTCTAGTTTAATTATTTTTGTTAATCACTTTTTTTTCCCTTCGTAGATTGAATATTATCATTGTTTAGAAATTAAATCACGTTGGTTATGTAGTAAGATAGCAAACGAGCTTAATGATGGACTCTTGTAACGATTTAAAGTTTGAGTCCTCAATTTCACGTGCAGCTGCAGTCATTGATGCAAGTGGAGGGCACATTTTGCAGCCTAAGCTCCAGCAGACTCCGAGTCTGGCAAACAGTTAATAATTTTCTGGTGAGGATGTTACAATGACAAAGGAGGGCACTATATTTCTACATGCTGCCCTATATGGCTGCTTAAAGGAAGAATTATATGCAACAATTTTTAATGGTTCAGTCATTCTCGGCTGAAATAATTATAATAATAGCAAGTTTTCTCGTTCTAACAACTAATATTGTTAAGTTTAATTAACAATAGCTATTGGCTGTTAGAACGAGAAAACTTACTATAACATTAAAAAAAATACTTGACTGTAGCTCTGGAACTAGAACCAGATAGCTACCATTTGAAGTTCATAAAGGTCTCAAATTATTCTAATTACTAATATGTAATAATAAGTCATGACATGAGTGATTGAATCAGTTCTCACTAGACATTATTATTGTATAAATAATTTATTGAAGATTCAAGGTACAGCCTCTAGCAAACCTTTGTCTCAGTAAAACTGTTTGATAAAAATGTAAGAACATGTTTCACTGCAGCTAAATGTGTTTGAATAACTGGATAATGTTGCACACTTTTGACTAGTGGGAGAAAATTTCTCAGTAGTCCAAGTTTCAATTGGTTGACAGCTAGCTAATGTTAGAATCCAGACAAAAACAACAAGGAGATTAGCTATCAAGATCATTAACTGTTTGCTGCACTTCCACTACTTTCATCACAGACTACAGTACTTTCACAAACTTAAAAGCTGAAACTGTTACCACTAAATTCTAATAAATTTATTCTGCTTCACACTTGCCTTGGCATAATTTGTAAGTTGATTAAAAAGAGATGCCACACTTCCAGATTATACTAAATAGCTAGCTACCTCACAAGCTAGACTTAAGGAACTTTTGGTTAGCTTAACAACGACCTGGATTAGTCTCACAAAGCCACACCCATTACCAAACCTGTATAGTGGTTTGGTTAAGGGTCGGGCTATGTGAGACTAGACCTAGTTTGAGTACAAGAACTAAAAGACTGACAGTTAGGGTATATACCGGCCAGCCAGTCCTGACACATCCCCATTCTGAGACATGCATAGAAATTACAGGCTAGTTCGTTGAGTCTTCTACCAAAGGATAGAATCAAATGCAGTTACAAAAATTAAAGGTAAAGTGTGAATTAGAATTATTTAACATTCTTACCCAATGGGATTCCACAAATTTTCATTTGCAGGAGATTTTTGAACGACCCAAATCAGAGGGAATAGTGAAGGATACTGGCCCATTGTCCTATCAGGTTGAAGTATCTGAATGCTTTTTTTTGTTAGTAATAGGACCCTTACTAAACAGTACACGGTAAGTGCATGAGTGCTGAGAGTTCGTCAGTTTCTGTAGTTAACAAGCCAGTTAGAGTCTGGGAGATTAGTATTTTTTACTCAAAACTCAGTGGTTCCTTATTCTACATTGGACAGACCTTGCTATAGCATTAATGAACGAGCTCTATTTAGAATATTCTACTTGTGTCATGGTCTGTTGTTGGTGTAACAAGACAGGAAGCTGCAAAAGCTGTATGAGTGCAAGCTGTCAGCCCAGCAAAAAAAAAAGTCAGAATACTGGAAGCTGCCCTGTTCAATCCATGACTTTCTCAACTGTTAGAAGCAGCAGCTCATCAAAAACTACAACTTCCAATTCTAACTCCATTTCTTCATCCACAAGCCCCATAATTAGTACTATAGATTCAGTTCCCTGTATTGGCAGTTTAACACTCTTCAGCCACCAGTTCTCTCCATAAAAATGCTCTCCCATATATTACCAAACAGCTTGTGCTTTTGTTTTCACTTGGGGTAATTGTGATGGCATCACCTTTATGAGGCTGCTCGAAGACACCTATAATGTAGTCATTCCTAACCAATTTCATGTTCCATCAGGCAATGTTGGGTCTTCTTTTGTTAGTGAATTAAGCAGGACGTTTAAAGCCATTGACACTGCCTCTGCTCTTGAAACCAAGTCAATGATGGCAGCTATAGTCCTGCTTGTTCTTTTTCTTCAATACTCGAAACCTAAAAGAGTAAAGAACACATTGCTTGTCTTCAGACACGGTTAAATTCCTGGATAGAAGGGCATTTAACTGAGCTTCTGAGAGAGGGAATAACATTATGGTCAAGACTTCACAGGGGCGACCGCAAAAAAAATTTCACTTTGAAAAGCAGCATGGAAGATAAATTTTCCAGCCTAATGTCCAAAGGCAAAGCAAAAGTAGTACTTCAACTCCTTTCCAATGAAACATTTGATAAACCGCTCCGCCTTGATGATAAAATGGACAATGAGGTTCTGGGAATTTTTGAGGATAAACACCCATTAAAAGATTGGTCCATTAGGTGTTGATGCTGCAGGGTGGAGACAGCTATGTTGCTCCTTTGGACACACTTTGCAGGACCTCTGTGAGTATGTGGTGGCACAACTGCTAGACATCCGTGCACTTGCCTAGTAAATCCATCTCATTATATTAGCTGTAGACACATTGCTTTAGACAAGAAACTTGGGGTACGTTCTATTTGAATTGGAGAGGTACCTATTTGTCAGTTGTTGGAGATGATTTACAGGAAGTGGTAGGGATATTAAGACAACTTTGTGCAGGACAAGTTTCAGGCATTGAATCCACTTAGGTAACATCCTGGTAAACTGCTACACTGCTGCTGAGGGCCAGGAATTTTGTTGCCATTCTCTTGATATAATGTTGAATGGAAACGTATGTTTAGAACCCTGAAATTTGTTTCCTTGCATAGATTCCCTTTTTCCTGCATCTGGATGTAACTTTATTATTATTGACTTACAGCAGAATTTAATCATGCTTTTGTCGGGTTTAAGAACTGCTGCAATGCAATCTTCATAAGTATATATTGTCCACATTTCTACTCTTTCTTACCACAAAGCAGCGCCTTAACGCGGCGTTGTTTTTTTCTTTCGAAATCAGCAATAATTCAGCGAGTGAGAGAAGCGAGCGAAGCTGACTCTCAGTTGTGTTCAATTGAGATTTCCCGAACAGTTACTGCCTGGTTACTATGCCATTGAAAACCCTTTACCAGACTTAATTTCAAAACTTCGTCATTTTTTGGCGCTGCTAAAAATACCGCTTGTGGTTGTTGTCAAGTGCCACTGGTAGCCAGAATGGTAATACTAAGGAAGCCACAATTACTTTGAAGAAGCTGAGGTAAGTACTAGTTCCATACTTGTTAGCTAAAATACAAACATAACTCTGGCTATTATTTTTTGTTAGAGCTGCGAGCTTGTTCACCAGTTACTGGTAATTGAGGTAGTCATGGCTTAAATTTTAAATTGGATACTACAGAAGGTACCACTGTCAGAATGCCTTATAACAATGCTGAGGAAGGCACCACTACTAGAGGGAAACTGAGGTAAGTACTTAATTCCATATTTGTAAGTTAAAATTACAAAAATAACTCTGGCCTTTCTGTTTGTAACTAAGAGCATGTTGTCAAGAGAGACTGGTAATTTAGATAGTCAGAATAGCTTCAATTTGATACTACAGGTGTTACTACTACTCAAGAAAATGAGGTAAGAAAGTAGTTCGCTAAAATTAATGGTCTTTTGATTTGTACCTGAGAGCTTGTTGTCAAGAATTACTGGTAATTCAGATAGTCAAAACAGCTAAAATTTGTAACTACAGAAGTTGCCAATACTCAGTTGAGGCAAGTAGTAATTCCATATTTGTTGGCTAATATTACAAAAATAACACTGGCCTATTTATTTTGTACCTGCGAGCGAGCTTGTTCAAGAGTTACTGGCAATTGAGGTAGTCAGAATTGCTCTAGTTTGATACTACAGAAGTTACCATTGCTCAGGTAAGAGTGTAAATTTATTATTTGTGTTTGCTAAAATTAATGGTCAACTGCTATTATACTGTTTTTTGCATGAACTAAGCTAAAATATAAATTATGTAGTAACAATACTGTAGTTTTAACTAGGCAGGCTCGCTTGCCATTTGTGCTCAAGCACATCACTAGTTAGTTTAGCAAAAATACTGGAGTGTTGTAGTGCGTAGGGCGAAAACGGCTACAGCTTCCAAATTAGGAGGACGGCATCCCAACAACCTACTGGTAGGATAAATTAGAAAACTATAGATGCCGCGTTTAGGCGGATTTTCCCCAAAAAAAAAACGGTCAGAGTGTAACTGATAAAGTTGTATGGAATTAGAAATTTATAGAAATGTGTGCACACATAGTACACGTATACAAACCCATTCATATAAACAAGTGCACAAATAACATGAAGATAAAAATGGCAAGAGTAACCTTACTTGTCATTCATTCTAAATTTGCCTAGACTGTGTTATTTTTAGTAAATTATGTAGATAATATCTATTATTAGTATGGACACAAATTAATGCCCCCATGTTAATTTACTCTGCACAAACATGCAAACTTGTATCTACTGTAATACAAATTATTTCTCTGTATGCTTATTTGGTAGCCCCAGTATATACACCTCTGCCAAGAGTTTTTAGTGTAGCATACAAGGTAAAGAGTGTGCATAAACATCCACAAAAAAAACAGATGTTATATGGTGTGGCAATTGACACACAAACTACTAATTTTTTGTAATTAGAATACCCATACACAAACATACTCATTCTCATATCTGGTTTCTAAAAGCTCCAATTGATCCTGGTAAACACTGATTCCTGTAGGCCATGCTTCGGATCTAATTGGTCTTCATTATCATCAGATGAGTAAATTTCAGCTGCATGCTCATAATCTGCTTGAACAGTCACAGATGAAGGAACTTCTTCAGTAGTGGCAGATAAAGATACATCTTCTGGGATAGTGATGGCTTGTGCATTGCCTGCCTTTCTAAAGCCAGAAACTATAGTTTCAGGCTTGATTGCTTTATACCATGCAATTGAAATAGAAGAAAATTGATATTTTGTAACAATACGTCCTGGATTATCCTGCATATGTGACCGTCTACGGGAAAACCGGGCACAACGCGGCGTGCGTAAATATCGAGAAAAGATCGATCGATTTCTTTAAAATATATTGTTTCAAGCCGACGGAAGGGAACGGTTAGGTCTATTATAGCGGGAACGACTTAAGCTACGACGATAAAACTTGGAGAGCTCAATATCTGGACGCCAACAACTCCGTAAGTGCAAAAAAAATTTTTTCGAAGGGTGCCGCGTTGTGCCTGTTTTCCTATAGACGGTCACATATAATTTGTGGCATGCTTCGTACCGAAATATTTTAAGTAGTTCAAAAAAAATTAAGTCTAATGGTTGCGAAACATGAGTACTATGTGGTGGAAGGCACAGCATTATTATCCCTTCTTCCTCTGCAAAGCGAATTGTTCCTGGTTCATAATGAGACGAATGGCCATCCAGTAGCAAGAGAACAGGTCGTGCTGGTGGAATGTTAGGACTAAATAACTTTTTCATCCAATAGCTGAAAAGTTCGATATCTGTCCCTCCTTTGTCTGATAATCCATAAAGAGTACAAGGCACTTCTCCTTTAGTCCACTCAGGGTTTAGCCGCTTCCCTTGGAAAATCACCATTGGAGGAATCATATTTCCAGCTGCAATTGCCACATGCCAAAATAGTTACCTGTGTTTTATCCCCAGATGTACGAATATGGACCTTCTTGCTTCCTTTTAATGTAATCACTTTTGCAGGCTTGTGATACAGTGGCAATCCAGATTCATTCATATTGTAGCAATGAGTGGGGCAGTTGAACAGATCATTCTTCCGTAGAGTTGTCTCAAGAAGACTGAAGAAAGGTAATGCATTGGCCCAAGGGAGAGTTGCTCCTTTCTTTCGGCTAACAGGCACATTAGTTAGCGTACTTCTCCCAATGGTGTGTCTCTTCGGCTACCAGAAGCTTCGCTAGGTGTTTTCCTCTTATACCCTGGCATATGTCGAGTCGAAACAATAAACAAAAATCGAAATGAACTAGACAAATGCTATTACTTCACAACTAGCCATTTTATTAGTTTCCGCGTACACTCGTGTATGCACGTTCACGCCTGAAAACGTCCGTAAATCTCCGGTGATGAAAATTGATCGTCTAATTTAGATAGTGAGCAATTATTGATGCCTTACTATATACCCTTTATTTTAAAAGTTGTACCTATTTTTGAATTATTATTATTATTTATTGACTCGAGGACAACCTCAAAAGACGCTACTTGAGAACACACTTCCAGATTTGTTGGAAAAGGCATTAGATCCAGCTAATTTGTCTCAGGATTTTTCAACTGAGCACTCTGACCATAGTTTTAGGAGCAGACAACATGACTTCATCAGAAACTACACTGAGACTACACTGATCCTAATCTGGATTCCCCACCCACTGATCAATCACATACAATGAATTTACTGCCTGTGTGACATTTCCAATACATTCATATACCTAACAGTCCAGGACTTCAATATGTGAACTATTGAACTAAAGAACGGAATGGTGTTGTGAGAGTGATTTATGCATGCACCGTTATTAACCCTAGCATGCATGCCGGAGGGTGATTGTGGTAGTCTGTCTGTCGGTCTGTCCGCCTGCCTGCCCCCACCAGTTCATTCTCTGTCTGTCTCTAACAATTAATCATATACTTAGGTATGACAGGCTGATTCTTGAGAAAATGCAAAGCTATCAGCTCCACATGGATTAATTTTTGAGGGTAACGCTTCCTATTATCACGTCATTGTCACATGAGCAAATAATTTCTTGCTGACATGATAGTTTTGCTTTATGCTTTGGAGTTTGAATAGCACAATCCAGTCACTTAAACTCTTTCAATTTAGCATATTATGAGACTGATTAATTCTTGCAGCAGGGAAAGCAACATCCCTTTTAGTGGTCACAGCTAGAATGTTTGTATTATCTTCAGGCAAGCTATGATATTGGATAAAACTATAACTGGAATGAATAGCAATACACTCTCTAGAGGCACCACTATTACTTTTAGTAAGTGTAAAGACTCTGATTGAAGAGATGATTGCTGGGGTGATGATGATTGAGGAGAGTGGTGAGTAATTATCTGCTATAACATTACATGAATTTTTTTTTCCAAATAATAATGATAAAAAGTAAATATAACTTCAAGATTGTATTTCAAAATTACACTCTAACAGCATTAGATTGTCAATGTGCCTGTAATTTTGGTGCGTATAACAACCTAGTTTCTTCTTCCCACAAGTAATTAATCTTTTTTGTGCTTTTCCAATGCTTTGGGAACATGCAGAATAAAAAAAAAAGATACTTTACTACATAAGTACTTGGAGATGGCAGTTTGCATCTGGGACACCAAGTGGCTACCAAAAAAAAAAAAAAGTAGAAAAGGCTAAATTTATAACCAAATCTAATAATAATGCACTTTGATGAAATATCTCAATGATCACCTGCATGAGTTAGTTAGTGTTGTCGGTGGCTGAATATCCAAATGCTATCTAGTGATTATTCCTCTGAATGGCCAGAACTATGGGACTTGGAAGGTCTAGCATTACTAAAGAATGGACTGTACAGTACAGGGCACGGAGGAGGCACCTAGTATACTGAGACTGAAGCTTATATCTAATTTTAATGTGTCAGGGTGAGGATCTGGCAATCTAAGGCTTATCTATAGACCCAATTCTGTTGTAACTTCTGGATGGGAATGCTAGTTTGGCTGAAATAAACACCATTGACTGAGGAGGACAAGGTAGCATACCTCCTGACAAGTTCGCCTGACTCATTTGGTGTACTGGGCACAGCCTTGGAGGTGAGTTGTGATGTGCCAACAATGGATGTAGTGACAGAATGCTTACTGCACCAGGAATGAAAGTTAAACGAGTGTGCTGGCAATGCTATGGATAAGAAGGCCTTGGCAGTGATAGGCAAGCAATCCAAGTATGCCATCACCACTGTGAGAAGCTCGGTCAGACAGTTGGAAGCAGTGGAGTAGGAAGATGAAAAATATTGGGGGGGGGGGGGGGGGGGGGCAAATACTCAGTTAGCTTGACTCTGTTCCTTCTTATACTACAGCATTAGGAAAGTCTTACTTCAAACTTGGGCTCCAAATTGTGAGGTAATTCCAGCGCAACATTCCTTTTTCAAGTTAGCTATAAGAAGTTACTGCGACTGGTTACTATGGCACTGAAAACCCTTTACCAGACATCATTTCAAAACCTCGCCGTTTTTTGGGGCTGCTCAGTGCCACTTCGGCTTGTTGGTTGTCCAGAACCACTGGTAGTCAGAATGGCTTACTAAGGGAGTTACCACTACTCCGGGGAAGGTGGGGTGAGTAAGCAATTCCATATTTGTTGGCAAAAATTACAAAAATAACGCTGGCCTATTTTTTTTTTTTTGTAGTCGAGAGCTTTTCAAGAGTTACTGGTAAACGAGGTCGTCAGAATGATTACTCAGGTTAAGAGAATAATTCTGCATTTGTTTGCTAAAATTACTGTTTTGCATGAACTAAGCTAAAATATAAATTAGTAGTAACAATACTTAGTTTTATGTTACCTAACTAGGCAGGCCGCTTGCTATTTGTTCTCAAGTACACCACTAGTTTACATGTTTGGACGTATGTATGTCATTTTTGTCCTCTGGTTTATCGATCGTTACCCATATGATCCTAAAAATTGAATTGTTTACCATTTTGAATTTTTTTGCAGGTGCAGTTAAACTTATAAACTTACTGGAGTTCCATTTCTATTCAAGTTAGTGGCGGTGGTAAGTTAATACGTATTTGTCATAGTTATAAGCCCTACACAGCAGTATTTACTTGAAAATTCATTGGCCATTAGACTAACCACGAAAGTAAGTCTTGTGTAGGTATGGCCAGTTGTGTGAAAGTATTATGTGTAAAGCTACCACTTAAAGAATATAACAAAGAAAATGTTTAAATAACATAACTTGTTTTGTTATTTCTCAATTCAAACAGTTGTGGCCAAGGTTACTATGGCAGCATTGCATACCCTTTACCGTATATACATAATTTACAAGCTCTACCTTTTTGTAGCTTGGGTGTTACAAGTTTAAACAATCATTTAACAATAGTGTAGTTTTAGGCTCACTTGCCACACTAGTAATAATAATAAGATATACATTAGTACTTTCCAAAAGAGCTAAGTCTGCATTCATTTATCTGCGTGAACTCCAATTTGCTGGCATATGAATCTGAATAATGAGCTATGGGTCTCTCTGAACTGTAACTTCATTCATTTCACTCCAGCTTTGGTGTCTATGGTGTGACCGAGTGTATTCCCCTGCATGCCAGCTAGAATGGCATTATCCACATCTCTTTACTCACCACTAGGTGACTTCATGAGTTCTGATCTAAGTTCAATCATCGTTAATAATTATGATACTATAATAGTGGAATTTTCTATACTTTCCCCAAAGGACTTCTCAAGAATTTTAGTATTGTATAAAGCAAGTTTTTCTATACTAGAAACACTTGAAAAAGTTTGTGTAGCAATATTTAAGGTCAAACTATAAAATAACTGGACTATTTATCTACTTTTGAGCAGCCATGTTTCTTAGCATAATTATGTGCTTACTTCCAAATACAGCTGCCCTTAAGCCACAACTTAAAGAAATCATTGAATTAAACTGTAACGTATGTGAATGAATGGAGAATTGTAAGGTGCATGGTGTTATTTACAGATTGACTGTATATTCATCAACGAAAACAGTATTCTAGCAACAGTACACAGTATGATACAGTATAATTTATTGTCAGAATTATTGTGGTGGCTAAACCAGCACCCCCCCCCCCCCCCC
>WLWD01003123.1_pt1 | contig 41702 bp, 24 predicted proteins | sample 6712731 | NCBI WGS metagenome assembly WLWD01 (sample SAMN12718690, study PRJNA576275) | sponge metagenome | isolation source: marine sponge | host: Mycale hentscheli | place: New Zealand: South Island, Marlborough, Capsize Point | collected 2014-11-01
TGTTCGGGGAGCGTAAATTCCCGAGCTCGGTTGTGGGTGTGGCACAAGTAGCACCACAGGGCGAAGGACCAGGAGATCAGAGCCTAATGGCGCGGGATGACAAAACTACTACTCGCCTTGCGGCTACTTTCGCTAAGTCCCAAAAGCGCGCACTCTACCCCTTAACAACAGTGGCAGTTTAGGTTATCTGATCACTTTAATAATTGAGCATGCACAACATTATATAGGTAAGAGATGACATAGAACTCAATGGTTAAGGTCTGTGAATATGATTAAGGATTGATGTAGGTAAAGGGGTGTGTTGAATGGGTGAGAATTGTTCTATGTACTTCTGACTTGTTCAGTCCTCATGCTGACGGACCTGAACAGACTGGGGGGGGGGGAGGGGTGTCGATGGAGGACTATCTTCCTCCTTGAAGGGAATGAGATGAATTGTTGACCTTTGTAGAGTCTTCCCTTGGCAGATGACGTCCACCACTCTGACTATGTCGTCAGTTCCAGGATGAATTGCTGTGATTTTTGCTAGTGGCCATTTACGATATGCGAATGCAACTTCTCGTAGGAATACAACGTCTCCCACTTTGAATTCGTGACTACGTTTGTTCCATTTTTGCCTTGCTTGTAATGATTGCAGATAGCGTGTTTTCCATTCGTGCCACAGGTCTTGAGTGATACGTTGGGTGAGTTTCCATCGTCTCAGTGTGGACAGATTCGCTTGCGATGCCGGTGCTGCTGGAGGCGCGACGAGTGGGCGTCCAACCAGGAAGTGACCTGGTGTTAGAACTAGATTGTCAGGATCTGTCGATTCCAAAGGTGTTAATGGACGTGAATTTAAGACAGCCTCAATTTCCACAAGTATGGAAGACAATTCATCAGTTCTGAGGTGATGAGGTTGAATGAGCTTTCTCATCAGCACTTCATTTGTTTTACAGATGATTCCCATGATCCTCCCATGTGTGGAGTTCGAGGTGGGATGAAGTTCCAGCCTAGGTTGTTGTTGCACGCGAAGTGTGAGATGGATCCCTTTGATGACTGTAGAAGTTGTCGGATGTGATGAAACTCGTTGTTGGTGCCAACAAAATTCGTACCGTTGTCCGAGAATATCTCTGTGGGAGTTCCTCGACGGGCACAGAATCTACGCAATGCAGCCATGAACTCGTCAGTGCTGAGGTCCAGACAGAGCTCAATGTGAGTGGCCTTTGTTGTCAGGCAGATGAAGATACACGCATAGGATTTCACCATCACGGGCTTGCGGGTGTGACCCCTCCGGGTGATGAATGGTCCTGCAAAATCAACACCTGTAGATGTGAAGGGAGGGGCTGGAGTCGTGCGAATCAACGGAAGGATTCCCATTGCTTGATGAACTCCTCTGTCATATGCACGCAGACATTGAGGACATTTTCGACTCAGTCCCTTGAGATGATTCTTTAATCCTGGAATATGATAGGTGTGGTTGATTATTGAGAGAAGTGTGTTGGTTCCAGGGTGTAGATAACGAATATGAAGACTTGTGAGTAGAAGTCTGGTGAGCGATGATCGCAGGGACAGTGCTATTAATTTCAGAGGCTGCTTAGGATTTTGGAAATCTCTAACTCTAGTGGAGAGTAGCAAAGGTCCCTTACTTTTTCTGGTGATGTGGTACTTTCGAAGGGCATGTCCTTTTGGAAGAGGCGTGTCCCGATCGAGCGCCTTGATCGCTTCTGGAAAGTATTCCTTCTGCTCTAGTGTGAAGAGCTGATTTTTTGTGTTGTAGTGTTCCTCTGTTTGTAAATGAGGAAGTTTGTCGGGTGGCAATTTGCTGTTATTGATGAAACGCCGGTACCAGGAGATGACTCTAACCATCTGATCGAAACTGGAAAAGTCATTCCAGATTTTCCTATCTGAGGAGGCTGGTGCTGAAAGGATTACCGACTTGATTTCTGGTACGACCTCCGGCAGTGTGAATTGCAGGGTAGGCCATAATTGCTGAGGCTGTTTGATCCATGGCGGACCTTCCCACCATAAGTCCGATTTGATTAGGACTTCGGCTGGTAGACCTCTGCTTAACATGTCTGCTGGGTTTCATGAGGATGAAACATGACGCCATTGAGCGTTGGGTTCTAATTGATGTATGTTGTTGACTCGATTGGCGACGAACGTGTTGAGTGAATTTGGTGATTTTCGAAGCCAGCAAAGTACAATCGACGAGTCGCTCCACGCTGTGATGGATCGAATGTCGAGTATTGATGAGCAATGGCTCAAGAGTTTTGCCAACATGTAGGCTGCCGAGAGTTCCGTCCTGGGTATTGTTAGTCCTCTTAATGGAAGAACTCTGGCTTTTGCTATTACGATGGCTGTTGATGAAGAGCCATCTGGATGTGTCTGTTGCATGTAGACAACTGCGCCATATGCCTCTTGGGAGGCGTCAGCGAATCCGTGTAAGGAATGATTGATTACGACTGGTGTTGTTGAGTACTTGCGTGTCACCTGGTGTGAAGATATAAATTGGAGTTGTGACTTCCACTGATTCCAGTGCTCGATTATTGATTCTGGGGGTTCGGCATCCCACCCGATTTGTAATGTCCACAGTTTTCTCAACAGTAATTTGCCCACGATGATGAAGGGTGAGAATAATCCCAGCACATCGAAAACCTTACCGAGATTGGAGGCTATGGTTCTTTTAGTTACTGGCTGATCTGGCTGGATGTCAGGGGTAGAGACTGTCAACTTGTCGCTGTTGACGTTCCAATGGATCCCTAATGCTTTTATTGGTTTGTCACCTGGAGAAATTAGTAAGTTTTCGGTTTCCACTATCTGTGATGGAATGGTCGACTTGAAGCTCTCGTCACTCGAACGCCACTTGCGCAAAGTCATGCCAGCCAGGTTGAGCAGATCACAGAGCTGAGTCCTGATATGCACAGCTTCTTCCACTGTGGACGCACCCGAAAGATAATCGTCGACGTAGAAGGAGTTGAGAATTGCTTTGCTCGCTTCAGGATGTGATTCGGCATGAGTTTCGGTGAGATGTCTGATGACTTGGGTGGCTAGGTATGGTGAGCAACAAACCCCGAACGTGAGCCGGTTCATTCTCAAGTCCTTGATTTGACCTTGCTCATCTTTCCAAAGGAAACGGTGGTAGTCCTTCTCCTCTGGGTGGAGCTTGATCTCCCGGAACATCTTGCTGATGTCGGCCGAGACCCCAATTTCGTGAGTCCTGAACCTCAACAAGATGTCCAATAGGAGTGGATAAAGGTTTGGCCCTTGTAATAGCATGTCATTGAGTGACGTTCCGTTGCTGCTGGGGGCAGAGGCATCAAACACTGGCCGTACCTTAGTCATTGTTAAAGACGATTTAAAAACACCATGAACTGGTAAATAATAGTGAGGCGATGCGATTAGCTGTGATGGTACTTCTTCAGCACGTTTGAGATGAACGTACTCGGATAAGGCAGCGTTGAATTCTACTGATTTTCCTTTCCGGTTCAGAGACTTGTCGTTTTGAAGATAACGACGCATGGCAAGGTTATGCGAACTACCAAGAGCTGGAGAATTGCTAACTCTAGGCAGTTTGACTATGCACCTGCCGTCACTGTCAATTTGATATGTATCCAGGAAGTGTTGTGTCACTTCTTCATCAGCTGGACACAGGTGGGAAAGCTCTGGTGTGCGATCAAGCTCCCACAAGAATGATAGGTCTTGCTGGAGGTTGTCTTCCGTTGTGATAATTTGGAAGGCTGACGAACTAGCTGTGGCGTGGTCGAGTGGTCCAGTGACTGTCCACCCAAATATGGTTGGCTGGGCTGCTATGTCCGAGTTAGTGCCCTTTAGAAGTGAGCCAACCACACAGCGACTATAGTCTACACCACCAAGTAGAACGTCTAATGGTCCACCTAACTCTGGATCAGCCAAAGGGATCCCTTGAAGGTGTGCTTCTGCCTTGACCTGATCTAGGTTGGAGTGCGATGGAACCGATGGTAGACGCTTGACTACGTTGAGTTTCGTCGTGATGCTGTTGGAGTCGTCGATCGTGGATTGGAGTGTTAGTTCAACGAAGTGTTTGCTGACTCCGTCTCCACAGGCGCCTGTGATTGTTATGCGCCGTGGATGTCGTTTAAGGCGGAGTCTTGAGGCAAGATTCTCGGTGATGAGAGAGGAAGATGCCCCGGTGTCAAAGGCGACTCTTATGGTACTCTTTCGATCTTCGTGGATGGCCTTTGTGATGGCCGTGTGCAAAAAGGACACCTGTGGTGGTGCCTTTGGATCTGCCGAGGAGGCTGGATGATCTGATTGATCCACCGCCATGAGATTGGTGGTGGGTGCTGGAGTTGATGATGAGTTAGAGGAGAAGCGATGTAGGAGTGTGTTGTGTCTCCCATTGCACTCCTTGCACGTGAAAGTGGAGGTACACTCTGAAGTCTGATGATTGAATCCCAGACAGTTAGTGCAACTTTTCCTGTCTTTCACGTACTTGTGCCGGCGTGCAGGGTCATATCCCAGGAAAACCGGGCACTTGAACAGCCGGTGCTGCTCCTTGCATAAGCTACACACTGCTGGACTGTTCTTGGGGTTGGCTGATGTTGATTTCCTGGATGACGTGTTTTGAGAGGGGGTTCGGTCATCCAGGTTCAATGATTGTAGGTTATTTTCTAATGGCTCGAGGAAAGCCGAGAGATCTGTTATTGTGGGGACTTCGGACTCAGTCTTGTAATGCTTTGTCCATTCCTCACGTAGTTTGGTATCGAAATTCTCCAAGGCTAGTGAGGCCGCAAATTGGGAAATATCTATACATTCCAATTCCTGCATGGCTTGAAGAGGCAGGATGTACTTCTCCCTGAATCTGGAGAAGCCTTGTTGGCTGAATGAGATGGTTTCCTTGGACGTCATCTTGTGTACAAGATGTGGAAACACCTTCTTAGCTGACCCGAAGCGCTGAACGAATGCTTTGATGGCCTTTTCTCCGTGGTTGCATGTGACTTCACTATTTGCTCAGCTTCGGCGCTTTTCATGGCCTTGAGGAGAAAGCACGCCTTTTCTCTTGTCGGAAAATTCGTCTCCTGCTCTCTCCAAGACGGAAGTGAATAGCTGGTGGAAATGATGCCAGTCCAAAGGGTGCCCCGAGAAGTCCGGTAAGTCTAGAAGGAGCTTGCTGCCTCTGGATGGTCTTGGAGCTTTGGAGACAGAAGCGTCGTGGTCGACTTTGTCCCACTTATCTCTCCTTCTGCCCCTGGATTCATTGAGTCTGACGACTATGTCTATCCGATGTGTGGTGAGTGTTTCTCGACTTGTTACGATACTGGGCTCCTTGAAAGAAGCTGTCTGCTGAAGGAAAGTGGCAATCTTCTTCTGAAGGCGACTGCAATCCTTCTCAAATTCACCTACTGTGGGATCGGAGACTTCGACTAGTGTGTCATAATCTCCTTGGATGGCTTGGGCGTCCAGGTAGAATCCCAGGATGAGCTTCAAAACTTCTACTTGTTGAACTAGTTCTGAATGAACTTCGCTGGCTTCTTCACCAGCTTCGATCTCCTTAGAGAGTTGATCGGCTGTGACCTCCTCCTTCTCTTCCAGCAACTGCTCACATCGAAATTGGAAGGTGTCATAGAGGCGCTTCTCTTTGTGGAGGTCATCTTTGAGTCTATGAACTTGATGGACCTGTAACTCCTCGAGCGGAGCGATCAAGTACTCGTCCAGGCGCTTCTTTAATCTGGTAAGTTTGCCCTTCCGAGCTGACCTTCTGACTTTAGCTGTCTCCCAGTTGTTGATTTCCGAGATAGCCTGTAGCTCATCCATCTCCTTGTTGAGTTTGCGAGATCTCTTGCGCAACGCTGGTTCGCCTAAACCTGCTAACAAAGAGTGTCCTTGTCAGGGGGAGAACCTCGTCGTGATATTCGTACGCGAGGCGTAAGTGGTGATGCTGAAGATGATGAGATGATTGATGATAATCTGAAGGATGACTTTAGCTGCTGTTGCGTAGTCAAATAGCTGCGAGGCGATAGAACTGAACTCACTCAAACAAATGAATTGTCACAACGAGATAACAGTTAACAAATAGCTGCAAAGGCTGCAAATAGAGAAATTGATTAGGCTGCTAGACAATCAAACGAACAAAATACAAACGATCGAATCAACAAGTGATAGAACGAAACTGAATGAGCTGCGTGGCTCGACTATGTTGTAGATTGTTCTAGGTGACTGCAAGGGTCACTGAACTTTCGATAGTAGATGGTGTGAGCTAAGTCACTGGCCTTCCTAACCAAGATCTAGAATCCGGCTCGAAGGACCAATGTTCGGGGAGCGTAAATTCCCGAGCTCGATTGTGGGTGTGGCACAAGTAGCACCACAGGGCGAAGGACCAGGAGATCAGAGCCTAATGGCGAGGGATGACAAAACTACTACTCGCCTTGCGGCTACTTTCGCTAAGTCCCAAAAGCGCGCACTCTACCCCTTCACAACAGTGGCAGTTTAGGTTATCTGATCACATTAATAATTGAGCACGCACAACATTATATAGGTAAGAGATGACATAGAACTCAATGGTTAAGGTCTGTGAATATGATTAAGGATTAATGTAGGTAAAGGGGTGTGTTGAATGGGTGAGAATTGTTCGATGTACTTCTGACTTGTTCAGTCCTCGTGCTGACGGACCTGCAAGACCTGTGTTATAATATCTTCGTGATTTGACTATTGGGCATAGGATTTTCAACGGGTAAGCAATCAAATTTACACAGATAATATGGTTAAGGATCGATAAACTGACTGTTTTCATTTACGCTAGTCGCCTTTCCGAATCATACTTCATTCAAAATGCTCTATTGTACCACAACTCTAGTAGATATAGCATTATGTTGTATTCTCTTAGCGACTTGACTATTGGACTTTGAAATTTCAAATAAGAAGAATCTGTTACATAAGGCATATAACTATGACTAACAGCGCATCGACTAAGTTAACTTATCACCGCCGCTAAAAATACAAATGAACTCAGCTAACTTTGGAACATCTAGCTGTGAACATTTGTCCCTGTCTCCATAGCTCTTTGCCGTTTTATTTCTTTTCCTCGCATTATTTCGAAGTATTTTTTCCCGAATGTTTTGCACCCACGCTAATGTTTACGATTTAAAGTAGCCTCCCGGGGTGAACACGCATTGACTTCTCTGAACTTTGCCATATATATTATATTATATAATATACATATATATATATATAATAACGAAAATCTCAATTGAGACTCTTTAGTGGGAGTCTTCTCTTTTCTTTATTTCATATAGCTAGAAGTGCTTGGTTGAGTTATTTTGGAAGTAATACAATCTAAAGCTACATTAATATTTACGCCAAGAAATTATTTAATTTGAGGTCTAGGTCCAATGCTCCATGAAGAATGTATACAGTTCAGCCAGCATAGATATATATTTTTACTATTATGTCATATAATATTTAAGTTTTACAAATGGAATAGAGTGAATAGCAGTTGATAAGATAATATCTTTTGATCAATGAGACTAATGCTTCGATGCCAATTAGCCAGCCCAGAACAGACAAATCATAACTTGGAAAAGTTTCTTGTACTGATTGTAATAATTACATTTTTATATGTATATATATATCCAACAATTACATTTGGAACCCTTACCAGTTTTCTAGGTTTTCATGGTAAAGCAGAAATAAATTAGCATGCTCATTTTGCCATATCACACTTTGACTCAGTGCTATATTTATATTTTGTACAAGTTTACTTCACACCTCTATGCTAATGTTAGGGTTTCTATTGTTACATCTATCATTACCGTGTTTATTGTACTAATACATTGGAATGAATAACATAATTTGTTTATATATCCCAGGTAAATAGCTTAGCATCAAACTCATCAGAAGCATGTAAACAGTAACCATGGCAACACTATGATATTTATTTATTTTTATTTTTTGCCATACTATATATTTTTGTTGTTTTTAAATGTCGTGTTGTCATTTGATGTGTTATATTATTAGATTTCTGAAAATATATTAGAAACAGAAAATAAAGAATTGACTGAAGAAAATACAAAGCTAGAAAATGACAAAAAGATGCTTGAATCTGCAAATGCACAACTTATTGAAGAGAAACATCAATTGGAGACAAGTGTCATGCAAGTACAGGCAGAAAGCAATCAACAGAAGACTGAGAACAATGAACTAAGGAACCAGATAGCAGCTGAAAGAATTCAGTTAGAATCTCATCACAAAGAAGAAAAGCTCCATCTAGATTCTCGCCATCAAAGAGAGAAACAACTTCTCCAATCTGAAGTCGAGCAACTAACAAAGGAACTGGAGCATATTAATACAGTGTCAACTAAAAAGGACTCATTAGTAAGTAGTATTTTGCATTCATATAAACAGTTTTTCCTTTTATTTATCAAGGGTACTAACTACTCTAGGCCTAATAAGTTTTAATGATAAAGTGTAAGATGGATTGGTTATGTCATGATAGTCTGGGTATTGAGTTTAAAGAATAAAAGACACAATAGGATTGTCAGGATTCTTTTGTTACTCTTCCAACTGTATATATTTTCCATGTTATATATCTTCACATGGTTATTACTAGTGTTGGGGAACGAGCTTGTCTGACTGAAATTTAAACTCGAATGCTAGCTGCGAATAATTTTTATTAGTTAAAATGTTTTCTTTAGTTTATTGCTATTCTTTAGCAACACACAACGTTTATACATACTTGTTCAATGGATATACCGGCACGAGACCTGTGTTGTATTATTTTCGTGACCTGACTATTGGGCATAGGATTTTCAACGGGTAAGCAATCAAATTTACACGGATAATACGGTTAAGGATCGATAAACTGACTGTTTTCATTTACGCTAGTCGCCTTTTCGAATTATACTCTATTCAAAATGCTCTATTGTACCACAACTCTAGTAGATATAGCATTATGTTGTATTCTCTTAGTGACTTGACTATTGGACTTTGAAATTTCAAATAAGAAGAATCTGTTACATAAGGCATATAACTATGACTAACAGCGCATCGACTAAGTTAACTTATCACCGCCGCTAAAAATACAAATGAACTCAGCTAACTTTGGAAGATCTAGCTGTGAACATCTGTCCCTGTCTCCATAGCTCTTTGTCGTTTTTTTTTCTTCTTTTCATCGCATTATTTTTGAAGTTTTTTTTCCCGTATGTTTTTCGCCCACACTAATGTTTACGTTTTAAAGTAGCCTCCTGGGGTGGACATGCATTGACCTCTCTGAGCTTTGCCATATATTATATATATATTATATATTATATATATTTATTATATATAATACTTATAGCACGAGTCAGAGTACAATATGGGAAAATATTTTACGAGCACGCAAAATATTTTCACGAGCCAAAGACGAGTGAAAATGTGGCGTGAGAGTAAAATATCATTCCCATATTGTACGACGAGTGTGATAAGTGATTTATTGCTGCCTTGATATTTTTTCTCAACCGGTTACAATACAATTATCATTGATTTTACTCGCTACGCGCGTGCTACTTGGACCGTTCAATAACAAGCGTACAATATGGGAGAATACAGAACGCTCGCATGATGCGGAAATATTCAAGAAAAAATATCAAAGCTGCAATAAATATATGTAATAGTTATGCCATGGCCAACGAGGGGTTATGGAATATAACCGTCCGATCCCGAGAGCGAAGCCCAAGGGATAAGGGTGGTGATATTCCATAACCCAGATGTTGCCATGGCATAACTGTTTTATACCATAGTTGCTGCTACTACAACTCTCTCATATCCACCTATATGGGACCAGCCCTACCACATATAACTCTCCTGCCGCTCTCATACCACAGGAATTTACCACAGCTAGCTGCTTTACTGCTTACTGCTGAGCAGCCCAGGTAGAGTTAGATCTGGAGATAACAGTTGGCAGCTACAATGCTAAAGTAAACTTGCTAAAGTAAACTTGCTAAAGTAAACTTTCTGGCGTGCTTCAATTGAATTTTAATTGAATTTTAATTTTGGGCCAGAAACACGGAAGAATTCGCTTGACACCGGGAAAATATCATAGCCCCAGGAAGAATTCGCTTGACACCGGGAAAATATCATAGCCCCAGGAAAAATCACCGGGAAAATATCACTTTTAATCCATGGGTGTTACCGCAGCAACCATGGTATAAATATATTTATATATATGTGACCGGTTTTGGGAAAATCGGCCTAAACGCGGCATCTAAAGTTTTCTAATTTATTCTACCAGTGGGCTGCACGGGGTCTTGGGATGCCGTCCTCCTAATTTGGAAGCTGTAGCACAAGCCGTCTTCGCCCTACGCACTACAACACTTCAGTATTTTTGCTAAACTTATTATTGCTGATTTCGAAAAAACGCCGGGTAAGGCGTTGCTAAGGTCAGGGGGCGTGCCTTGTGTCCGTATACTATTACTGCGTGTCTCCGGGACACTATGGAATAAACCGGTTACAGGCGGATTGAAAGAAGTCTAAAAGGCTTAATGCAGGGCTCTTTAAGAAACTATGATGGCGAGAATTGCGTGAGTACATGAATTATGTAAATTAGTAAGTGAATTAGTTAGCTACAGTTTTTTCCCGGCTGTTAGTGAAAAGCCCGCCAATAATTTCTTAGCAACTCTCCGTACACGAGTCTAACCGGCTAGTGTTTTTAGCCTCCTAGTGTGAGTTCTACAGCACGCCAGAGCTTACAACTGCGTCATAAGCTAGAGCTAACTGGTGTCTATCCATTTCTGCCATAAAAAATTTTTCGAAAAAAATCGACCCATAAGGCTTTACCCGGGGATACTGAAAAAATTTGTTTGCCGCGTTTAGGCCGATTTTCCCAAAACCGGTCACATATATATATTGTATAATATGTGACAGTACTTGGGAAAAGGGACCAATTGCGTTAAAAATTGAAAAATGAGTTATTCATACCACTGTGTAGAGCACTTCTTATGGAGTGTTTTGATACCAAGTTTATAAGCAGGCGCTGCTTGGTTCACTAAATATACGAGCGGCAATCTGAACAACTGAGCACAGTTATTTCGAGAAAACTGCGATTAAAACTTCTTGTTCAATTTCTCGCGGAGTTAACGTTGAATTCCGTAATCTAACCAGAAGTCCGCGTTACGGGTTACGTAAGACTGTTACTGTGGGTTTAATGGGGTGGCTCTGGAGGAATCACTCGCTCTCGAACCACCAACCGGCACAGGGAAAGTATACACAAGAAAGGTAGGTCACGGCTCAAAGGACTCACAACCAGAAGATGCCCGAACTCTGTGACACGCTGCCACCAGAGTCCTCCTCACTCAGGTAAGTACGACAAGCTGGCTACTAACCCAGTGTTTGCACAGACTAAGATTATTAGAGAACTCCCGATACACAGGCGCGCCCAAGCTTTTATAGCCATAGACACGCATGCGCAAAAATAAAAATGCTCACGGATTGACATCCGGCAATAACACAACATGCATGCACTCAGCAGATGATACAGTAAAGATAAATAACACAACACTAAAATAATACATGCTGTTGATAAACAAAAGAGTTACTATAAATGAATATGTTCATTACTCCGCCCACAATTCCCCCCGCTAAGATTCGACAGGGGCGAATCTGATTCCACCAGGGCGGAGCTCGATTGATCGCAGGGCCACGCCTGCCGACTCATCCCATCCGCGTTGTTGTGGATCTTGCCTGGCCTGTACTTGATCACCACACAGAACCGCTGTAGGGCCAGGGCAAACCTGAGTAAACGTTTATTCAGGTGACAACCTGAAACGAGGGAGCAACAAGGCTGATGATCTGTAATGACAGTCACGTCCCTCGCGTAGAGGTAGAACTCAAAATGACTCAGGGAAGCCACAATAGCCAAGCATTCCAACTCCGTGACGGAGTAATTCTTCTCCTCCGGTCTCAGTTGGCGCGAGAAGAAACCCACGGGAAGTTCTTTCCCATCTCTGCATACGTGGAGACAACCACCGACTCCCGAGCCCGAGGCATCGGTATATAACACAAAAACATCATGACGTACAGGAATAAATAAAACAAAAGCATCACATACACCACATTTGAGCTTACGAAAAGCAGAGTCCATGTCCTCCGACCAGCTCACCCGGAGAGGAGCCCTCAATGAAGTTGCCGGAGTCAAGTGGCTCGAGTGAGAGGCAAACAAGGGAACAAACTGCCTATAATAAGACATGGCCCCAAGAAACGATCTGAGTTGTTTCTTGGTAACAGGGCGAGCAAAAGATCTCAAAGCCTCCACCCGATGTTCAGGCACAGAAAGGGAACCACACCCAATCCTATGGCCCAAATAAACTAAATACTTCCTGCCAAAGTGGCACTTCTTTAACTTAATAGTAAAACCAGCATCACCCAAACACTCGATAACAGACTTCAGGTGGGCAAGATGTTCATCCCACGACTTACTAAACACGACTACATCATCCACATAATTCTTACTACAGTGTGACACAGGTTCCAACACCTTCTCAACTACAGACTGAAAGATCGCCGGAGCATTTTTAAGTCCAAACGGCATACGTACATATTTAAATCTTCCAAAGGGACATACAAAGGTTGTGAGCTCGCTGGAGTTCACATCCATGGGAATCTGATGAAACCCAGCAGTCAGATCAAGCGTTGAGAGACAACTACAAGGACCAACTAAGTCCAAAATCTCGGCTAACGAGGGTAACCAATAGCGGCGCAAGGGAGTCACCGCGTTCAGCTGACGAAAGTCGACACAAAGTCGGACACCGCCATCTTTCTTCCGAACAGGAACCAAGGGACTAGCCCAATTAGAGTCTGATTCAACTATAATACCGCCGGCAAGCAAGGAGTCGATTTCAGACTTGACAGCATCACGAATGCCTACCGGTATCTGCCTTGGGGGCAAGGAGACAACAGAAGCTCCATCTTCCAAAATAATGACACACGATCCTACCTTGGACAAGCCAGGGGACGTACTAAAATACTCACTCAGCTCAGATAACAAAGAATCAAGATCACACTTTCTATAACCAGTACACACATCATTATCCAAAGAAGTTTTACTAACTAAAAGAGAGTCATCTATGCCGCAGTCTTCGGCAACAACAGTTATGGCATTGGCTTGTAGCGCAGGGCGAGGGGTATACACCTTCAGGTTACACTTGTGGGCAACTTTAACTGGGTGGTCATCACCTTTGGACACTCTGTAAGTTACGTCAGATGACCTACTGACAACAGAATAGGGACCTTCCCATGCAGCTTGTAGGGAAGCCTTGATGCCCGGGATCCTCATGAGCACTAAGGACCCAATCTCTAAAGGTTTGTCACGCACACCCTTTTTAGCACACTCAGCCCGCTTACCACTGGACACTGACTGATTGGCTGCCACACTATCAGAAATGACTGCCAACCGGTCGTTCAACGACACTAGCCATTCATCTACATCGACAGGATCAAAAGGTCTCTCCACCCACCCTTCATACACTACGTCCAGAGGGCCTAACACATCTCGACCATAGACAATACAGTGGGGAGAATAACCGAGGTCACGATTTGGGACCTGGCGCAAAGCGAATAACGCCAGAGGGAGAAAATCAACCCAATCCACCCCCGCGTCCACAGCCTTGGAAAGCATTGGTTTCAAACTGCCGTGCATCCGCTCAACAACACCATTTGACTGGGGACGGTACGGAGAAGTGGCTAACTTATCAATTCCCAACAGGTCACACACTTCAGTCATTAACTTAGACAAGAAGATGGTACCACGGTCTGACAACACACGAAGGGGAATCCCAGTGCGACTTATCACCTCGAGAAAACATTGAGCAGCTTCAGAGGCGGACGCTGTACGCATAGGGATGGCATCAGGCCAACGACTAGCGAGACACACGTACGTAAAGAGGTATTTAGAACCACGCTTACCCTTCGGTAAAGGACCCACCAGGTCTACACACACGCTTTCGAACGGAACACTCACGATTCTACGTTCAACCATAGGGGGTTTCTTGTTCCCCGCATTGTTCATTCTTAAACACACGTCACACGACTTGACAAATTCACGAATGTCACAGTGCATGCCAGGCCAAGTAAACTTGTTACCCAGCAGTTTTCTCATCCCACGTACCCCAACATGGGCAGTTTTATCATGGGCGAGAGTCAACAACCGCTCTCTGAAAGCAACAGGAGCTACAATCTTTACAACTGGCTGATCATCAACCAACACTGAATGCACAAGTAACCCATCTTTGAAAGAGTACCCGTTCAACGACTTACGACCCAACTCACAGAGAGAAGCTAGGGAGTCATCAGACTTTTGAGCCAAAATAACAGACTCAACGCCACCACTGGACGTGGGAACAGGCACAACAATATCAACACTATCATTAGACACATGTTCACTAGGAACAACAACAACATCAGAAATAACAGGTTCAGAAACTACATCACTAACTACATCAGATACATCAACACACACATCATCAGAAACAACATCATTCGAAACAGAGGGAGAAGACACATCAGGTATAGAGAGAGACACAACCTCAACCCCGTCACTGCCTGCACTACCATCAACCACTGCCCCATCCCCATCCTCGTCAGGCCCATCAAGAAGCCCAGAAACCGAAGGTTCCGCCGCACTAGACCCAACTCCTACGGAAGGTAGAGAAGGACTATGGAAAACATCAATGGCAGCTAAGCGAGCAAGTTCCTCATCACAAACAAGGGGAACAGGCTCAGCTAGCTCAACTTGTCGAGCTCTACGTTTCTTACGTCTGCGCTTTTTCTTAGCACATTCACTTCTAGTCACAACATTTACTGAGGCTACCTCATCCTGGGTAGTGACAAGAGCAGAGGACACAGCCTCCAATGTCTCACCACCAGAGTAGGCAGCTTCATCAGTCGCTGGTTGGGTGCTGCAGGTATCATGCAGGTGCCCCACCTCCTCAAGCAACTGATTTGCTTGAGTGGCGGCACCCAACAAGAGGTGCTCAGCCGTACTCGGCTCCATTGGTATGGAAAACAGTACCCTACCGGCCAAACTATCCCGGTGGGCAACAGCCACTCTGTGCTTAAAGCACTTACCCTTAAACTCAAAATTGACAATGGCTACACGTAAAGTAACAGGATCACTGTCCCAACCCTTCACTTCAACCGTTTCCCCGGTCAGCTGGTCCTCGTAAACAAGGCATCCAGGGACTATGGAGATCTCAGCTCCAGTATCAGGCACAATCTCACACTTCGTGCCGTTCACACTACCAAAAGTATGGGAAGGACGATCTCTAACTGCCACCCAACTTGTATTATATACTTTTCTCTTTACACCATCCTTATTGTCTGTCTTGATATTGCGTTTCAGGCAGTCAGGGGACTTGTGTCCCGGCTCTCTACAAGTATAGCACACCAACCCAGCAGGTTTAGTACTTGAATGACCTGGAGAACTACCACTACCATTACTACCCTCACCACTAGTGGATGAACCACTGCTACTATTACGGCATTCAAACGCTCTGTGTCCCCGCTTCAGACACTTGAAGCACACTAAAGGGGAGAAACCACGACCCACTCTACTACCGGTCGAGCTGGACTTCTCGAAAGAAGCAGCCGTACGGGTAGGGGAAATGGAAACAGCGAATTTACTCAACTCTCTCAAAGACTCAAACGACCTCTGGTCCATCGCTTCCCTCTGAGAATGAGACAACGAAGACCGAAAGGCAGAACATACCAGAAACATGATAACTTCTTCTCTAGTTTTACACAACAATTCCAACGAACTAACAATACGACTGAGATACTTAAACTTCTCACTGGGGTTTGTGGAAAAAGGAAGTGCTGAAAACCCTTCCCTATATTGCACCCCAAGAGCAACCAGGTTGGAGCCCTACCACTCAAACAACCTTTCCTTAATCTCGTCATATGTAGCAACTTCTTTATTCAAGGTGGACAAGGCTTCCAAAGCAGACTCCGAGTGGAGCTTCTGCAACAGTACCCGCTTCCACCGTCTACGTGGACAACCCATTATGGCTAAGTTAGATTCCAGGTTGGCGACAAACTTGGCAATATCCATACCATCTTTGTGGGCTGCTAGTTGACCGATCTCCCGAGACATGTCAGCATCGATCGAGTCAACACTGCTACGACTACTACCAGATAACAAACCAGAACTTGCTAAACCATTAAAGAACTCAGAAAATGAGGATTTCAGTCTAGTATCAATCATTGTGGAAATCGGATCCACCTCATTAGGAATATGGGGACGCTCATCATCTCCCATCATTGTGCTAGCTGGGGAATCACTACCCACAGAACTACTAAATTCAACGTCAGACTCAGAAATGGGGGAAACACGAACTGTCTCAACCGCACCCAAAGAAGAGCCCGAAAATAGCAGAGGAGAAAGCCCAGAAGCAACACTCAGGCTATCAGTATCCAAACACACGGACTCACCACTTGCTCCTACTTTCTGCCTCCCACGCTTACACACTCGACCCGGCTGTTCACGTTGGCTCATCCAGGCAATCCAATCGAAGGACACGTTCCTGGAGAACACACACACGAAAACAACACACAAGTAAAACACAGGTGAGCGTAAAAGGAAAGACAAAACAACTTGCACACGGCACAGTACAAAATGCTAACAGAAATAACAAGACACTCAGGCACAAGACCAAAAATGGAAACACGCTAACAGGTGACAAACACAAAAATTGACAAGTCCGAGACGAAAATCACACTAGGCCTCGTGTACGGCGCTCCAATAGGAATCGACTAGGCCTCGTGTACGGCGCTCCAATAGGAATCGAGGAAGGAGAATGTCAATCCAACGATCCAGTAGATAGCAAGATGCACGCAGAAGTCCAATCCACGAATGGAATCCGAGTTTTAAATCGGTCACAAACGAAGTAGACACACGCACACAGCAAAATCCAGACAAAACACACGCACAAAACACAAGGAGACGATCTGATCCGAGTTTTAAATCGGTAGAAAGTTCAACACACGGTAACGAAATTTCGACGAACGAGGAGAAGACCTCAACACCGCTGCCGCCAATTGTGGGTTTAATGGGGTGGCTCTGGAGGAATCACTCGCTCTCGAACCACCAACCGGCACAGGGAAAGTATACACAAGAAAGGTAGGTCACGGCTCAAAGGACTCACAACCAGAAGATGCCCGAACTCTGTGACACGCTGCCACCAGAGTCCTCCTCACTCAGGTAAGTACGACAAGCTGGCTACTAACCCAGTGTTTGCACAGACTAAGATTATTAGAGAACTCCCGATTATACACAGGCGCGCCCAAGCTTTTATAGCCATAGACACGCATGCGCAAAAATAAAAATGCTCACGGATTGACATCCGGACAATAACACAACATGCATGCACTCAGCAGATGATACAGTAAAGATAAATAACACAACACTAAAATAATACATGCTGTTGATAAACAAAAGAGTTACTATAAATGAATATGTTCATTACTCCGCCCACAGTTACCTATGCTTGGAAAATGGTGGCGATCAGCTGAACGGCAGTAAGTTATAGTAGGGGCCGCTTACTTCATTGATGGGGGAGGCCTTACTCGGTTTAGACCCTACATTGTGTAAGAGTAGACAGGTATGACTTTAAATAGCACTAGATGCGTATAGACATAGTTTTGCAGGCCGTTTTGTGCTTCTTTTTTTCTTTTTTTCTGTTTCCAACAGTTTGATAGTTACAGTAAGTCATGGTAACTATAATACAGTCACTCTTAGAAATGATCAACTAGCTTGGTTTGTTAGTTCACTGGCTAGCTAAGTTTAGGATTATATTTGTCTTGCAGCCAGCTTGTTGCCTGTTTTGGAACAAATGAACAAAAGGAATTTCTTTAAATCAATGAACAAAAATGATGGACTTTCAAAATGTGTTGCCTTCTCTTGTTGCAGTGTGACAGAAGTCTTCACCATCACTGAAACCTTTGTCCAGTCAGAGACTTGCTGATTCTTCTAGTGTCTTCACAAAAATAGTCCCAGGAGTCTCCAGGTCTGCAGACTTCAACTACAAGACTCCATAAATAGCAACATCAACCTATATAGCTTGATTATTCACATTATTATTTCTATTCTGTTGCTGCAATGCTATAACAAAAACTTATAAGAATTTACCCGCGATTATCCGAGGTAGGGGTAATTTGTTGCTAGGCAACAAATTGAATTCGCCCACGATTTTCAATTACTCGCGGGTTGGATTTCCGTGCACGCACGGAAGGTCAAAATAGAGAGTAAAAGGTGACTGTGTTTAAACAGGGCGCTCGGACCTTTAACAATGGTTTCAGCCACTCAAATTTGGTGTCAGTGTAGCTAAAGGGTAGAAGATACCAGTGGGCCAATAAAAAGAAAACCAAAAAAAATTATTTTGTCGGTGTTTGGGCTCTACTGTACATTTTTGATTTTACGTAATTGGTCCCTTTTCCCAAGTACTGTCACATATATATTTATATATATATATATTTATATATATATATTTATATATATATATTTATATATTTATATATATATATATATATAATAACGAAAATCTCAATTGAGACTCGTTAGTGGGAGTCTTCTCTTTTCTTTATTTCATATAGAAGTGCTTGGTTGAGCTATTTCGGAAACAATATTATAATCTTAAGTTATAGTTAAAGCATGAGCGCTTAGTTTCTAGTCGATTTATTGCACGACAGCCCGAGGGCCGTAGGCCCGAGGACTGAGTGCGATAAATGTACTAGGCACTAAGCGCTCATGCTTTAACTAATTTAAATACCGGGCAAGTGTTATTGCACACTTGCCAAGTTATTACACCTGACAACAATATAGCAACGGTATTTAAGCTACATTAATATTTACGCCAAGAAATTATTTAATTTGAGGTTTTTTCAGTTGTAGGTCTAATGCTCCTTGAAGAATGTATACAGTTCAGCCAGCATAGTTATATATTTTTACTATTATGTCATATAATATTTAAGTTTTACAAACGGAATAGAGTGAATAGCAGTTGATATGATAATATCTTTTGATCAATGAGACTAATGCTTGGATTCCAATTAGCCAGCCCAGAACAGACAAATCATAACTTGGAAAAGTTTCTTGTACTTATTATAATAATTACATTTTTATGTTTATATTATATCCAACAATTACATTTGGGACCCTCACCAGTTTTCTAGGTTTTCATGGTAAAGCAGAAATGAACTAGCATACTCATTTTGCCATATCACACTCTGACTCAGTGCTATATTTATATTTTGTACAAGTTTACTTCACACCTCTATGCTAATGGTAGGGTTTCTATTGTTACATCCATCATTATGATGTTTATTGTACTAATACATTGGGAACGAATAACATAGTTTGTTTATCCCAGGTAAACAAACTATGTTATTCGTTCCCAATGTATTAGTACAATAAACATCATAATGATGGATGTAACAATAGAAACCCTACCATTAGCATAGAGGTGTGAAGTAAACTTGTACAAAATATAAATATAGCTATGAAAAACTACAATAATATAATTATGAGTTATTGTATGTGTAATTATATAGCATCAAACTGGCACAAATGGCGAGCAAGCTGTTGTGACTGAAATTTATATTTGAATGCTAGCTGCTAATTATTTTTGGTAGTTAAATTTTTTTCTTTAGTTTATCGCTATTCTTTAGCAACACACAGCACTTTGATAAATACTTGTTCAATGGATATTACAGCACAAGACCTACATTATAATATTCTCTTCAGTGACTTGACTATTGGACAAAATATTTTATGGGGGAAGCAATCGAATTTCCAAGGATGATACGTGTAAAGATCGACAGACTGACGGTTTTCATTTAAGCTAGTCGCCTTTCCAAAGTACGCTCCATTCCATTGTTGTTTTTAAACAATGTAGCCTCATTGAAAACAGAATTAGTTTTAAAAGTTTATGCTATGCCGTTAACTTTGTCTTAACCCTTTCCTTCCGAGAGCCACTTTAAAGCATTCCAAGACCATGTTGGCCTATTTTGATTTATTTTGGAGACACTTAGCGATTAGTTAGACGCTTAAAATTTAATATATGTGCCCAGAGCATTACAAAAGCTAGGAAAATGTTTACAGACCAGGTAGCTTACAGAATATTTCATAACTTTTGCGTTTATGCCTAGGTTGGTCACAATTATTTACAGCGGTCTCTATGAAAATTATATAAAAATTTACCTCAGGATACATAATATATATTAAAAGTGAATTGTTTTTCACTGAGAATTGTCTTTTGCTTGTATTAACAAGCTTATTACTCAAAACATCTTTTGAAAATGTTGATAGAACTTAATTTTTAGTTTTTTGTTTATACAAAGTATAATACGAACATAAAAATGTTACGGATTATAAACGTAGGTAGGCTAGCTTGCTTGCCATTGGTACTAAAGTGCACTACTAACATTTAAGGAATTATTGGTGTACAGAATAATCAAGCACTACTACCTGAACCAGAAATTGAAATAGAGAGCGGTACAGATGATCAACAATGTGCAAAACTCCAAAACAGTCACTTGTTTGATGTGCATAAAGACCTAAGAGAATCAATACTAGTATTAAGGGCTGAAAGAGAAGCTATGTTGGAGTCGCTATCTACATTGCAAGATGAGCACAAAGCAATTAGCTTAGCATTGGATGAGTCATTTCGAAGTAGAGATGACATTCAATACAAAACTGGGACATTTATATTGCAGCATGAAGAAGTAATAAAGCAGTACGAGACTCGAATTAGTCAAAGAGTTATTGAGTATGATAAAGTAAAATGCCACTATGAGAACGAAAGAGAGCAACTATTTACAGAGTTGGATCAACTAAAAGTCGTGTTGGAAGCAACTAATGATTTAAGGAGTAATAGACCATTGGTGAGTTAAATTATTTGGTGTAAATATTGTTAATAGTGTTATTGTTTACAAAATCTGTGGTATCATATAACATGTTTTATTTTATCTAGGGTAGCCCTCCAGAAGTCATTTCTACGGGTACAAACACTGACCATGATGTGTGTTTAAAAGAAAACTACACATTTGCAATCAAGGCAATTAAAGAGTACTCTGATAAATTTGTCCAAATAGGTAGTGAAGAAATTCAAGACTTGCTTGTAAGTGCATACTCACTTCAGCTTATCGATAGTGATGCTTATGACAATGAAAAACTCAAAAGCAAACAAAACAAAAACAAAGAGGCTTGCGCTAGTTTGTTGCAGTCAGTTTGCAATCGAATACCATTGAGCATGACTTATTTTCATAAATTCTTGGCAATGCTTAATGAAAAATCTGGATCTTTCCAAATAATTTCAGAAAGAATCCACAGCAAGTGGGTTGAATTGATGCAAAACAGTACCAATATAGTATGTGCTACCTCTGATTGCACTGAATTAATAAAAGGAGATCAATGGGTAAGGACTCATGCTGAAAAACTTCCAGGTGAGCATATCACTGAAAACACAGATCTCAGAAGAGAATTAAAACACAAAAGTATAGTACTTCAATTTTATGAGCAAGAAATTTGTAAAACAAAAAAGGAAATGGAGAATGAGTGTAAAGAATACGAAAACAAAATAGAAATTCTTAAAACAAAACACGAAGATAATATACAACAACTGGAGAGTCAGAAGAATGAGCTTTTAGAACAAAATAAGTCATTAAAAAACAGTTTAGAGTCTAGTCAAGAGAATTATAGTACAAAAATGAAGCAACTAACAAGAGCCATCGAAAAGGAGAAAATTGAATGTTGTAAAAGAGAGAAGCAACTAAAAGATGATTATGACATCCAAATTCTAAGACAAAGCCAAGAACTGGAAAGCAAAATGAAAGAAGTTATTGAACTTAAAAGTGCTATACAAACTTTAAAGCATGGAAAACAACTAATGGCTGTTGAACATGAGAAACAATTCATAGCTGCAGAAATGGAAAAAAATGCCATTTCTTTTGAAATGGAAAAAAAGTTGATGGCTGTTAAGCAGGAAAAACAATCGATGTCTGCTGAACTAGAAAAAAAGATAATGACAATTGAGCACGAAAAGACAAAGACAAAAATGCAAACACAGGCTGAAAATCAAGAGAAAGACAAGACAATAATTGAATTGAAAGCTCAACTAAGCCAAATGGATATAAAAAGCGAATATGAGGCTAAAATAAAAGATTTAGAAATGCAGAATGTTGCTTTAAAAAGTCAGACTGCATCTGCATCAATTTCACCAAGAATGAAAGCAATTGCTCAATGGCCATCACTAAATGAAGTTGACTGAAAATCAGCATACATACTGACCATTATAAATAAAATGCACAATGAATTTATTGTAGTAGTCAGGAAACAAGTAATTTTTGTGAATTTTGGCATTAGTAGTAGTTGTTGCAATTTAGTGTTCCTTTTAATTATACGTTTTGTAATCAATTTATAAATTTATGCCAATGAAGGGTTGCAGAATCACAGTGGAGTCAATAAACTGGGGCATAGCTAATTACAGCGCTTATAAGAATTCAGAACCCACACTTATACTAGCATCAATCAGTTTGGTGAATGCCAACTGTGCTAGCTGCACCAATGGCAGCGAAAACAAAGAAATGGGATCTAAGTTGGACAATTCAGTCTGTGCTTGCCGTCTAAGGAGAGACAGCATTAACATTACTAGTGGGTAGAATGTTTCTCAGTAACTCAACTTCGTCCATATTATTCAGGTTTCACAGAGAATAGCACGGGTTCAGTTTCCGACATCTCCTCACTTAATGCAACACGTTTGCGCAAGACTTTGCCATGTAAGTTGAACGTTGCATGGCCAACTCTGTAGGGCATCTCGGTTACCTTGAACTCCCCTAATCAAACATGTCTCGGCAGTGTGCTGTGATTTGGGAACTCACCTTACAGGGACAACACTAATAGCGGCTCCAGTATCTATAGCAAGACTTGGGCATTGTATTTACCAACCTTCCCTTCAAAAACATACGGGTTAACTGAGGTTTGTCTTACAACAACTGCCCCAGTACGAAACGTCTCTTTCTTAACTGGTTTGGGGTCATTTCCTTTAGTTGGACACACTGGGCTCCTGTGCCCTGGTTCACCACATATAAATTACATCATACCTACTGTGTCTTGCTTCACTTTTTGCCTACATTCAAAACTTCTGTGGCCTGTCATCCCACAGTTATAACATGTCATTGTCTTAGGATGTTGATCAGACTTAAGGTTATCATCACCTTGGGTATATGTAATAGTTATGCCATGGCCAACGAGGGGTTATGGAATATCACCGTTCCCGAGGGCGAAGCCCGAGGGATAAGGGCGGTGATATTCCATAACCCCGATGTTGCCATGGCATAACTGTTTTATACCATAGTTGCTGCTACTACTACTCTCTCATATCCACCTATATGGGACCAGCCCTACCACATATAACTCTCCTGCCGCTCTCATACCACAGGAATTTACCACAGCTAGCTGCTTTACTGCTTACTGCTGAGCAGCCCAGGTAGAGTTAGATCTGGAGATAACAGCTGGCAGCTACAATGCTAAAGTAAACTTGCTAAAGTAAACTTGCTAAAGTAAACTTTCTGGCGTGCTTCAATTGAATTTTAATTGAATTTTAATTTTGGGCCGGAAACACGGAAGAATTCGCTTGACACCGCACCAGGAAAATATCATAGCCCCAGGAAAAATCACCGGGAAAATATCACTTTTAATCCATGGGTGTTACCACAGCAACCATGGTATAAGTTATAGTTAAAGCATGAGCGCTTAGTTTCTAGTCGATTTATTGCACGACAGCCCGAGGGCCGTAGGCCCGAGGACTGAGTGCGATAAATGTACTAGGCACTAAGCGCTCATGCTTTAACTAATTTAAATACCGGGCAAGTGTTATTGCACACTTGCCAAGTTATTACACCTGACAACAATATAGCAACGGTATTTAAGACCTCTTATGGGGATGCAAGGGCTTGTTGTAACTCAACCCTGCGGGTCTAAAAAAATTTCCCACTTCCCTTGTGCACAACCAGTCTGTCATCCCTTTAGTCAATTGCTGGTAAGTTGCAATCTCTCTCATTTCCAAGAAAAGTTTCCCATGCACAGGGATATGATGTCTGATCATTGCCTTAGTAAGGGCTAGTGAGCACTCTTCCTTTGTTGTTGCCTTGCTGAATAACCCTTTTATAAGTCTATGAAACTTCTCCACTATCTGGACTCCTGTCATACTCTTGAGTTGGTCCGCTGTGATTGACAGTAATCTTGTACCAAAGCTAGACTCTGTCTCGCCCTCAGACTCAAGTAGTGAGGTATATATCTCTTTGTAATTGGCTCTACTGTCAATAAGGGGACCCACCCTTGCACATAATCGTTCAGGAAGCTTTGTAGTCAAGTAGAAAACCCATCTATCTTCCTGTATCTCACATTCCCTCATTATACGTTCAAATTTCTCCAGGTAGATACCAATTTCACCTCCTTCATTAAAAGCACTAAATCCTCTCAGTTTATCTTCCACACGTTTTTTATATTCTCTGTACTATCTCTCTTCTTCCCTTTCCTTTCTCACTCTCTCATCTCTTTCGCGTTGCTCTTGTTTGGCTACTTCAAGTTCACGTCTCCTCTCATTCAACTCTTTTTCTTATCTTTCTCTTTAAAGCTTGAATTCCTCCCTTCTAATCCTCTCACTCTCTTTTCTCTCTGCTTCTCTTCTCATCTCTTCATTCTCTCTTCTCAATTTTTCGGCTTCGATCTCCCGTCTCATTTGTCGTTCGTGCATAAGCCTAATTGCTAACTCTCTCCGGTCTTCCTCCCGTCTACGATCTAAGTCTTTCCTTTCCTCCTCGTCTCCTATCAGTGTCTTGTTTGTCCTTTAGTAAATGGGCAAGTAATAAGGATAAAGTATTGGTGTCATCACTTGGTTTTGAAATCTCAGTTGCTGCAATGGTAGCTTCACTACATTCACTATCACTAAAGTCGTCAATATAACAACCTAATTTACAACTACAAGTTTCCCATACACATACATGCACACAAACATAATGATAATGTTCAGTTTTCATGTAGGCTTTGGGTAAAGCATTGTTTATACATGAATTGGTAAAGCATCGTCACATTCAGTAGAAAGTGATTAATTGTAACTTAAAAGCGGTTATAATAGTAGACGGGGAAGAAAGGAAAGCGAAAGTAAGGAAAGGCAAGAGAAGGCAAAAGGTGATTAACGATAAAAAGCTATTCGAATCAGCAAGGTAAGTTTAAAAAAGAACAGAAGACCAGGAAAAAAGGTGCAATATTAGCTATGTAACTAAAATGTGGAGGGAATTGTCACAACGGTTTCAAAACGAAGGTGAATGTATGAAAAAGAAGGCAACTGTTTTGCAAAGCTTAGGTCCACTATCATGATAATAAGACAGAGAGATTCAGAAGCAGGAGAGGTAGAAAAGGGTGAAGAAAGGATAGGTGTGGGATAAGTAAAGCTGAGATTGTTTAGAAAAAGAGAGCAGGAGCAGGGAAACTTATTTAACCGTAACCAATGTAGAGAATGAGCTGATCAGGACAACTTAAGCTACTGCATTCTTACTTTGCAATAGGTCAAGCGCCATTGTGTGGCTGGGTATCTGCTAGTATAACAGCAACCAATTTTTTGTAATATTAGTCAACTTCAAATTTCCTACAATATTTTATGTTGACTTCAGGATTTTTTAATAGAAGTACATAATAGAACTTTTATTTATTAAGATGACTGGTGGCAGCTAATTATGTATGAAATATCATAAATGTGACCGTTTTTGAGAAAATCGGTTTAAACGTGTAGAGTACTCTTTTTCAGTATCCGTGGGTAAAGTATTACGGGTTGATTTTTTGAAGTTATTTTATGGTAGATAGTGATAAACATTGGTTTGCTCTAGCTTATGGTATAGTTGTAAGTTGTGTAAGTTAGTCTACATAAATGCATACAAGCAATTTTTACCATATATATAACTGTAGCATAGTTTCTCAAGAAGGCCTTAATAAAGTAAAATTGCCAGCAACCAATTTTTTTGTTGTGTTGCGGAGACATGAGGTAATAGTATACGGAATATTAGACACGCCTCCTATCCTTAGTCACTCCTTTACATGTCATTTTCTTGAAATCAGCAATAATAAATTGAAGAATAGTAATAAGATGTTGTAGTGTGTAGGGAAAAGACGGCTTGTGCTACACTTCCAGATTTAGAGGATGCCATTCTGAGCTCCTGTGTGACCTACTGGTGTAGAAAAAAAAATGAAAACCATTAGGTGCCATGTTTAGGCCGGTTTCACATATACAACCAACCTTCTATTTTTTATTTTAGTCAGCTTTATTTTGTATTTGACAATGCAGGTGGAATACGGAAATGTCTCATGCGCAGCCAAACGAATGCATCATTTGTTGTTGGATCCTGGCAATGATGGAGTTAAGATACTATCAAGAAGTATCACAGAGAATGTCAATTAATGGCAAGTCTTCGACATCCTAACATAATACAGTTCCTTGGTCAATGCTTCCTTGAGGGATCTCTACTGGTGATGGAGAGACTAGAAATGAGTGTGGATGACCTCCTGGAGTATGCCCCTAATATTCCACTTCCTTTAAAGGTTTCTATTCTCACTGACACATGCAGTGGACTAGTGTACCTACATGATAGACCTTCACCAATAGTCCATAGAGACCTAACCGCAAGAAATGTTCTACTTACTTCATCTCTGTCAGCCAAAATCGCAGACATGGGGAATTCTCGAATACTGAAGTTGAACCTAGCCCAGTTAGCTCAAACCACGTCTAAAATTCCAGGGACCTTAGTGTACATGCCACCAGAAGCTCTCACTGAAAGTCATAAATATGGCCCATCTCTAGATATGATTTCAATGGGACATCTTGCTCTTTACATTTTAACACAGGTATACATATTGTGCAACTTAGTATTTTTATTGATCAATGGCTGCTACTTAAATAGAAACCAGTAGCTAGTGTGAGAGTTTGCCTCGGGGATTTTAATCTCCTCAGTTTCTCCGCAACAAGACCGGGCTCGTACTTTCACCAGTCCCGCTGCAGTAGTTAAATTTTCGCCGCCACCAGAATCAGAGTGTGACTTATGCCCTGCGCGCAGGTGAGTTCTATTCCGTTTACAAAATAGAAATAACACAAACACATATATAGACACACAAGCGATGGTAATAGTTCTTACACCAAGACCAACACAGAGACTGACTGACTTCCACATCACGCACACTCAGTTTTATACCGGACCCACGAACACTGAAAAAAACCCATACACAATAGACGTGGACACGGCAACTCACGTGGATGGTGCCACACCTAGCAACTGACTTACAAAAAACTCAAACAACTAAAATTCTAAAACACCACAACATTGAATAGAACTTAACGCACATCATAAACTTTAAACACACACATTACAGGTATCATGAGATAAACAATCACATAGACATTCTATCTTCTTCTCTTCTTCTGTCTTCTTTCTTTCCCCTTCTCTTCTGTCTCTTTCCCCACAAGTAGCTAGCAGCATAAATTCAGTTATCTGTGTCAAAGCTTGTCTATAAGTGAAAGAACAAACTGACAGACTAGTAGTGAAAGAAGCACTGGGTAATGTGTTTACACATTTTATTGACTGATTATTACATGAGTGAATGTGATGTAAGAATGGCTATGATGATTAAACCAATTTTGGGTTGATTTACAGAATACTTAATGCTATGTTTTTAACCTTTTACCCATTTTTTGTCTTAGTATTGAAATTTAGTTTTGGTTAGTTTACTAAAATGTTTTAGGTGTAACTAAAATTAATTTTACTTTTAGTTTTAGTTAACCAAAACAACATTAGCTACTTGCATTCCATTCCATTCTAGTAAGCGGTTTTACGTCGTATCATTATGTCACTTTTTGTAATATCTTCATGCAGATTTCAATAGATTCTCTTATTAAAAAATAGGCACCTTTTTATTGAAAATGACACAAGGGAAAAACAAACACATCAACTGCAAATGTGAACAAGAACAAATAATATTTGTGTGACTTTAATAGTTTACTAAAATGGATGTATATAAGACGAGGCTAGTGAAGCTTGCTTCCCCTTTCCTCCCCCCCCCCTCCCCCCCCCACCACCTCTCCCACTCACTCCTACTTTTTTGGATAACATGTTCTAGTGTTCCAGAATAAAGAAAGTACAAAAAATCAAAGCACAACATCACAGAGATTTAAAACAGCTGCTATTATCTAGACCCTCCCCCAAGAACATTCAGTACTCAGGTAAAAATGAGTGGCATTCTAACTCACCCAAACGGACCCACAGGGATCACCATAAAACTTCATCAATCACACTGACATTGTGGTAAATTTCATGATTCAGCCAGGGTTACTTCAAGGATGCTAAATGCCATAAAAGAGGTCATATTTTTATCAATCTGCTGACAATGCAGACAAAAGAAGAGGAAAATACATTATGTTTAACACTCCATAATAAAGACGTACATGCACTATTGACGAAGTAGACACAAACTTACACTTTTCGTTCTTTGTGCAACCGAAAACCTTGTAATAATCCAGGTTCAAGGAAGCTAATTTGCATGGAAGTCGATACTTGAGCTATGATGCTTTCCATAGTCAGCCATGATGCGTATCGTCAGACATGGAATGATGATCAATAGTGATTCTATTCAATCCGCTGTTGCTAGGGACAATATCCTTAACCATTTTTTATATTACTGTTAATCAATACAGATGTTTTGACACATATGATGATTGGCTTCTCTAGTTATCTTAATCTTGTTACCTTAATAATTCATAATCCAGGAGTAGAAACAATCACAACCAAGGTGTTCAGGATATCTTCACACATTAACAGTTACTTATCTTTCAGTTCTCACCACTGCATTGAAAATATTATGATTGCTGTGGTAAGACACTGACCAGCATAGCCAATAACGTACTGATGAGAAAGATGAACTTTTTATGTTCAAACAACAGAATTGACGTCCAAAGAAAATGATAATCAGGACATCAAAAAAAATACAACAATTCCACATTATTAAAAACACTTCGGAAAGTATACGAAGGATGCTGAGAAAAGTGAATATCAGAACATGCTTCCAGCCACACAGGACTTAAAAGAGAATTCAATTTCATCCAAAGAACTCTATTAGTTCTTTAAAATAGAATGGTGTGGTTTATGGAATTTCATGTTCTAGTTGTGAACAATATTGTATGTAGGATAGACAAAATGAACTGCAGTGGACAGGTCAAAATATCATAGATATGCATTGACGTCAGGATTTCCATTCAGCAGTGGCAGAGCATGCAATAATGAGAGGTCATAATGTCAAATAGAAGAGGACCCCATCAAGTGATTATGGTTGCCTGATCACGAAATAAAAAAGCAGCAGAATAGCTAACAGACTGTACAATTACTTTTGCCTCGAGACATTTGGTTTTGCTTCCACTCTCTAGCACAAGCATGTTTAGTTTTTGTTTATTTTGTTTATTCCCTAGACATTTTCGCTTATTTGAACTATTCTCACTGATGATGACATCTGCATAGGTGTCGAAATGTCTATACTGTTTCATTGTTATAATTTAAAGGACTGTCTGAGCAAATTTCCAAAATAGTACAATACTTCAGAATCAACAATATTATATCACTGCCAATTCCTGCTAGTTATAGCTAAAGATAAAAAAAAAATCATATTGTTTAACTAATCTCCTGATGGAAGATGCTGACTGTTCACATGAGCAGGAACTATGTAAGTAGTAACTGGTAGGGCCTGCCTTATTATGCTAACATTTTTAAAAACAATAATGGAGCTGTATCAGCATCATAGTGGAATAATTCTATAATAATAGCAGCACAAAGGAGAATAGTAAATATACTATATAGCTAGCTATTAAGAATAATAATTGCATACAGAAAGGGAGTATGAATAAACATTTTTACATGGTTCCATTAAATTTCTAGTGTGGTAAACATCGTTGAGTTGCAACCAACAGTACATAATCTCAATAATCTACTGTTCTTCTTTCTCAACAGATTTACTCCCATGCAGGACCCAATATTGTATGGTGGGAGGGGTATGAATATGATCTTCCATACTGTGAGCAGCAGCAGTGTGTGCACACAATTACTCCTTCAATAATACACTAAACTTTTGCAATAGTGGATAGCTAGTCCTGGGCAGACCATCCTCCAGCAAATATTTGAAGGGGACAATTTTTGTCATAGCGGACCATTTTTTTTTGTCAGCCAAATATGGTCCCGGACCATTTTAGCTAGACGACATAAATAGTCCTCCAGGACCAATTTTGTCGTCAAAAATGTTCCGCCCGAACCACCGCACGCTCGTACTTGTTTCTCCGGAAAGTGTCAATGAGTCGCTCCTTCAGTACAATGTACTGGTTTTCCCGAGGAGGGTGGTTGATCAAATCGCGAGTAGGCGTGCTGCAGTATGCTGGTCCTGGGAAGCAATGACGCAGTAGTACTTCGTATCCTCAGCAGTGATTCCCCATAAAGTGAACTGTGCTTCAGCTTGCGCAAAGCGTACCTCTTGTTGTGAAGTCCAAAAGGCAGGCAATTTTTGAGCGATTCAGCGTGCTCTTCGGCTGCCATGAAAAACGGCGTCGAGGTCACCAATTGTAGCAAGTTCACAAATCAAGACAGACTAAAAAATGAGTATGAATTACAGTGCTTATATGTGTCGATGAGGAATATAGCTAGCTAATGGATTAAGTGGACACATGTTTGGCTGGGAGGAATTTGTGTTTATGATTGAGGAATTCATGTTGATCAGTTCTGTAGATAGTGTTCAATTAAGGAAGTTCTTTATCTTCTTGCTACAATAGCATGGTAACTAAGTGGAAATTAAGTGAAATACCACGGTAGCTAAGTGAAATACCACTGTAGCTAAGCGAAATAGTACGGGTAAGAGCAGTTGGGTAAAGGGTTTTGCGCGAGACTAGCGTAGTACGAGCTCTTTTTTGCTTGCTTTTTAAAAGCTCGGTTCGGAGCTGGGAGTGATATATGGCTATTCTCTTTGAGGACGCTAAACTATGGCTAGAAGACCGAGCTGGTCTCGAACCTTAAGAAATGATTCCGAGCTGCAACAGTATTTCTTGGACCAAGTGATACCTACGGGGAAGACACTTGGAACAAGTTCATATGGCTCAGTGCTAGAAGTAAGTGGAGAGTCCTAACCATACGAAATATTTCAAAATAAAATCTAGTGATATTTATATTTTTTTTATATAAACTTTTCAGCATATAAGTTACTAACTTGCATTGAAGTAACTAGCTCAGTCTCCACATAAAATGAGAGTTTAATACACTTCAATGAATATTCAATATGTAAAACATTGTTTAGCAATACAACACATTTCTATAAAATTTTCATAAAATTTTTAGCTTAAAAGTATGTAATTAGCTATGCATTGAAGGAACTAACGTTTCCACATAAAGTGAGAGCTTACTGCTCTTCAATGAATATTTAGGTAAAATATAGCAAGGTTTTGTGTGCTGCCAAGCGTATGCATGAATTATTACTGGATCCTGGGAATGAAGGAGTTGGAGAGAATGTAGACAGATATCAACGAGAATGTCAACTCGTGGCTGGTCTCCGACATCCTAACATAACACAGTTCCTTGGTCTGTGTTTCCTAGAGGGATCAGAACTACCTCTACTGGTGATGGAGAGACTAGAAATGAGTGTGGACGACCTCCTGGAGTGTGCCCCTAATATTCCATTTGCAGTCAAGATCTCCATTCTTACAGACACAGGCAGCGGTTTAGTTTACTTGCATAGTCGAGGACCTCCAATAGTCCACAGAGACCTGACTGCAAGGAACATCCTCCTCACATCCTCTCTGACAGCTAAGATCACTGACATGGGAAACTCTCGCATGGTAACTTTAAAACCATATCAACTAGCCAAAACACTCTCAAAGAATCCGGGGAACACTGTGTACATGCCACCAGAGGCTCTCAGCGAGAGCCACAGATATGGCCCATCTCTAGATGTGTTCTCATTCGGACATCTTGCCCTCTACATCCTCACACAGGTAATACAAACTTGAATGTGCAACATATACTATTAGTGCAGAGCTATTTAAAATTCAATTAAAGATTTCTATAGTATTATGTTGGAGTTCACCTATCAATCAAATTATTATCATACTAGAAAGTATTGTTCCCTTGGCTTTATTAAACTCTTCCTCTTGCACTGTTACTTGTTTCATGATCCTATTTATGTAACTGTTTTCACCATTACCCAGATTTTTGCTCATTCAATATTGCATACAGTAAATTAAACGTGTGCGTGCATGCTGAATTTTGTGCCCATGCAACCCAGCCTAATTATACTGCTCTCAGTGATCCTATTACTTCTCAAGCAAGTCCTTGTGTTTGCCTCTCTACACTTTGTACTCGGAGTAACACCCGAACAGTTGTACAGTTATCCCAATAGGTGGTGAACTAAACGTAATAATAATATTGGTACTGAATGTATTGTGAAAATTATAATTGATTAATTTCAATAATTGGTTAGATATTTCCAGGAGAACTGCTATTGGCTACACGTTCAGATCCACACAATCCTGGTCGAGTTATTGGTCGCACTGAAGTAGAGCGTCGTGAGGTGTACATGAAGAAGTTGGAGGATCAGTTATTGGAATCTCATCCTATTCTAGTAGAGATGGTGACTAATTGCCTGCACAATACTCCTCAGACAAGACCTACTGCTGAGCAACTACTGGAGACACTAACACCAGTACAGGATGCAATGGAGAACATACATGGAGGGAGTCTGGGGAGGTCCATCAACATAGTCAACGTGTTACACATGAAGAAACTAAAAAAAAGAATAAAAGAATAGAAGAACTTGAGGTAACTTTGTGACAATCATTTAAGTCTACCAATTACCAGTTATTACAATAATTACATTACTGAACTTGTCACATAGAGATCTATTCTAGATGAGTACATTCTTGAACTTGCATATTAAGCAGCCAAGCTTACCTATACATAAAAGCTTTAATCCAATTTGTTGTAACATGTTGTAACATGTGGTGAGACTATTTGCCAATTGTGCGTAAGTAATCAATTGATGATTGAAGCTGAGCTCCAAATTTCTGCCATAAACATCTTATCATTATTTTTGTCGTTGTGATCATGGAGATATATCATTCACCCAGAGATATTTAATACCTGTTAATTATAAGTAGTTATAATATAATTTACATCAATTGTAAACAGTAGCTTCTCAACTCTTACAAATCTATTGCCAAACAATGAATTTTTGAATTTTTCTGTATTGTTTTCATTTCCTTTAGTCTTTGACGAATTGAATATCATTTGCTTTGTTGTTGTTTTTTTTTGCCATACTAATATACTTGTATTGTTTTTAAATGTCATGTTGTCCTTTGATGTGTTATATTATTAGATTTCTGAAAATAGATTAGAAACAGAAAATAAAGAATTGATTGAAGAAAATACAAAGCTAGAAAGTGACAAAAAGATGCTTGAATCTGCAAATACACAACTTATTGAAGAGAAACATCAATTGGAGACAAGTGTCATGCAAGTACAGGCGGAAAACAATCAACAGAAGACTGAGATGAATCAACTGAGGACTGAGAACAATCTACTGAAGACTGAGAACAATCAACTGAGGAACCTGCAGATAGCAGCTAAAAGAATTCAGTTTGAACCTCATCACAAAGAAGAAAAGCTTCATCAAGAATATCGCTGTCAAGGAGAGAAACATATTTTCCAATCTGAAGTGGAGCGACTAACAAAGGAACTGGATCGTATCACCACAGTGTCTGTTACCAAGAAATCATTAGTAAGTATTTTGCATGTTTATAAACTGTGTCTCCTTATGTCTTATCAAAAGTACTGACTACTCTATTTAATGGTAAAATATGAGATGGATTAGTTGTGTCATGATAGTCTGGCTATGGAGCTTAAAGGATAAAAGACACAATAGGATTGTCAGGATTCGTTTGTTACATTTTAACTATATTATGTATATATATATATATATATATTCCATGTTATATTTAAAATAATGTTATTACTAGTGATGTGCTTCAGCACAAATGGCGAGCGAACTGATGTGACTGAAATTTAAATTTGAATGTTAGCTGCAAATAGTTTTTGTTAGTTAAATTATTCTTTAGTTTATTGCTATTCTTTAGCAAAACACAACTTTTACACATACTTGTTCATTGGATACCAGCACAAGACCTGCATTGTATTCTCTTCAAAATGCTCTATTGTACCACAACTCTAGGAGATATATCATTACAACTTGACTATTGAACTTTGGAATTTCAAATAAGAACAAATCTGTTACATAAGCTGTATAGCTATGATGAACAGTGCATTCACAAAGTTAACTTATCACTGCATCTAAAAGAACAAATGAACTCGGCTAACTTCGGAAGACCTAACTGTGAACGTCTGTCCATGTTTCCGTAACTACTTGCCAGTTTTTTTCTTTTCCTAGCATTATTTGAAAGTCTTTTCTCCTGAATTTTATGCACCTGTGCTAATGTTTAGGTTTTAAAGTAGTCTCCTGGGGTGGACACACATCGACCTTTGTGAACTTTGCCATATATATATATATAAATACCAAATCTCAAATGAGGCTTGTTAGTGAGAGTATTCTAGGGTTTCTATTATTGGCGAGCGAGCGTAGCGAGCGAGACACTTACAGGGGTAACACAATTGATAATCGGGGATGTTTGTTTGTTTATATATATGTTTGGACGTACGTAAGGCATTTTTGTACTTTGACCCTTGCGTTTTTGTGTTAGTTCGGTGGTCGACCCCGTCCCAAACTTCACTAAACAGAATCCTCTGTTTATCGATCAGTACCCGTATCACCCTAAGATATTGAATTGTTTACCATTTTGAATTCTTTTACGGGTGCAGTTAAAACGTGAAAACTTACGGGACTTCCATTTCTATTCGAGTTAGTGGCGGTGGTAAGTCAATGCGCTCTTTGGCATGGTTATAAGCCATACGCAACAGTATTTACTTGAAAATGCATTGTCCACTAGACTAACCGGCTAAGGTAAGTCTTGTGTAGGTGTATGTCCAGTTGTGTCAAAGCATTGTGTTTTACAGCCACTATTTAGCTAAAGAATATCACAAAGAAAACGTTTAAATAGCGTGTATTGTTTTGTTGTTGTTGTTTTCCTTCAATTCAAACAGTTGCAGCGAGTTGTTACTATGGTACTAAAATCCCTTTACAGTGTATGCGTAATTTAAAGACTCGACCTTATTTTCAGTAGCTTCAGTGTTAGAAGTCAAAATCATTCATATAAAAATAGTACAGTCTTTAGGCTCGCTCGCCATTTGTGCTCAAGCACATCACTAGTTATTAAGACTGTCATTTCCGTGTTTATTGTACTAATACATTGGGAATGAATTACAAATATATATCCAGGGTAAATAGCTATGAAATGTGTATGTGTAATTATTATGTAATTATTTTATGTAAATAGCATCGAACTTGTCAGTAGCATGTAAACAGTAACCATGGTAACACCACAATATTTATAATTTAATGAACACAGTGTGCGAGTAACATAAACAATATCCTTACAAACAATATTAACAATATAGATGTAATGTTATACAAATTTACTACAGATAATGTATTTGTTGATTATTTAGACATTCCCACTAGAACTAGACTGGAGGCGTGGTCCTGACATGCCAGTGGCTAAAAGTGGATGCATCCAATCAGTCGAGATAAATGATACAGTATATGTTGGAGGAGGAGTGACTGGCAGAGATGACGATGCCCACATAGTGATGGCTTACAACACACAGTCCGGCCAGTGGCACACTCTACCTCCATACGGTACCTGTTGGTTTGCTATGACTACCATCAACAACAAACTAGTTGTGGTGGGAGGAAGCAATAGAGATCTCTCTGATAGTAGTGAGCTGGGAGAGTGGCAGCCTGACAACAACCAATGGACACACCCCTTCCCTCCTATGTCTACACCTCGCTGTTGGCCTTTAGCTACTTCATATAAACATTGGCTGGTGGTGGCTGGTGGTTACCATAGAGACTGTTTACAAATTGTTGAGGTACTTGATGTATCTAACATGCAGTGGTCCACTGGACCACTTACACCAACACCATGGGTGAGGATGAAGTCTACTACAATAGGAGATACCTGGTACCTCATGGGGGGAAGGTGTGAGAAACTGTGGCAGAATATTACTGATGTGTATAGTGTATCGCTGGTGGCTCTTGTTTTGCGCTCCTCATCAGACAGTTCCAACATATGGAACAAACTACCTTCACTCAATTGTACGGATTCCTGTCCACTCAACATTGGAGGATCTCTACTGGCAGTCTGTGGTGAGGACATGAAGAGTAAGAAGTCAGTGTCCACCATCCAGCGCTATGACCCTGAGACTAATACCTAGGTCCAAGCTGGACAACTACCACATGCAGTATATGGCTGTACCTGTATCATGACATCAGGCAATGTCCATGTTATGGGAGGATATGATGGAAAGACAGGACTTAAAGTATTGTTTACATCACTATAGTATAGTAAATACTTTTTTTTTTTTCAGATATATTTATTATAAAAAATAAAATAGATTAAAAAAAACCACTGACTGTTTGGACTAGTATAGCCATTGAAATAATAACCCAAGAAACCCTTTACCAGGATGCAGACATTCTAATAGCATGCAGGAAGTTGCTAATCAGCTGTAAGAAAAGAGTCGCCTATGTGTATTATGAATAAGTACTGCGGAAGCTGTTACAATACCAGTCAGCCCATGAAAAATGAAGTAGACACTTACTTGTACCGGGCATAGCAACAACATCCATTGTACAAGTCCTAAAAGAGCGGAGTTGTTTGTAGTACGCAAAGAGAAATAGCCCAAAGAATTGATAATTTGAAAATGGCGTTAGAAATGGAACCTTTGCAGTGGGGAACGGAAAATGTTTTTGACAAGTCTTCCATTTTTCCGTTGTATTCCTCTCGGAGAAGTAAGTTGGGTAGCTCTAACCTTGAAGTCTTCATCGAAGAAGAGCACTTGGACGGAGGTGCCTTGACAACGTTTGGTCCAGGTGTTTTGACTGTGAGCACAGCTACTGCTAGTTCTGGGAGTGCTACCAGTCCTGAGCACATATCTAATGGTAATGGTGCAGTAAGTATGAGAAGAGGAAACAGCCAGTCTGCTACCAACTTGGGGTTACATGGTGAAGCTTCTAGTGAGTTACTCTAACACACAAATGTGGAGTATAAGTTGGAAAGATATAGCTAAGGATGTGTGGAGTAACCTAATTTAATAGCCATGTGTTTATGTTTTTTTTAATTACTGCCAGTCACAAAATTATAGAATTGTATTATTGTATTCATTGTGTTAAGATATCACTGGTTATTGATTATACACCAGTTTCAGAGGTAGTCCGGCACAAGTTTTTAATTCGTTTCTTGTTTCATTCTTTATTGAATTGAATTTTCATTCCCCCAATTTAGGAAAGGCATGTTTAGAAGCATTGTTGATGAGGCCATTGGATTGCTGTTTTATATTTTATGTGTTGCATTGGAATTGTTGATGGGAGTAGTGAAATGAGATACATAATTATTGATATGGAAATAATTGGAATTCTTTTGAAATTACACTTGACTGTGTTCAGTAAGGGGATCATTTCAACTTCATACGTATGTCATTGTGGCCTCCTTGTTGATGCCAGTGCAGTATAATTCTTGAAACTTTCTCACCTAAACGTGTCTGGAAAAAAGCAAAGAAAAAAAGTGAAAAAATCTTTTTTGCTTGTTTTGTTTTGTTTTTTCACTTTTTTCTTTTCTTTTTAGACCCCATGAGGTGAGAAAATTTCAATCTAGTTTGTATGAAGGGTCAGAACTTAATAATTATTTTTTTGTGTGATTTTCACTGAAGTTTAATTTGGTGCTGATATAATTTGTCAAGTCATCCAATTTCGACGTCCTCTTACTTCCTGGTGAGTGGGTGTGTCCAGTTTTAGAGAGAATGCGGATATTGTAAGTTTGGCTGGATACTCTACCATCCACTTAGAGATAGTGTTGGTTATGGAGTTTGCCCTTTATAGTTGTTCACCTTATTAGGTTGTCAAGGTGAGATGTTAATTACGAGTTGTGGCATGGCAGTGCATAAATAAGGGACTATGGGGTGTGAGTTAGGGTGAAACCAAGTAGATAAGGTGTATTGTATGATTATAATGAATGGAGAGAAAATGTTGTATATCCACACTATATTGTTTGACATACAATCTGGTCCTCCCAGGATGGACTAGTGTAGATGTTAATGAGGTGTGAACTCATCATGTTATCAATTTCAAGTTCGTGTGTACATCGACTTGAAAATTAGATGGAATCTCTCTCACCTAAAGGGGTCTGGAAACAAGCTAAGAAAAAATGTGAAAAAATCTTAGTCGCGACAAACTAAGATTTTTTCACATTTTCCTTTGCTTGTTTACTGACCACTTTAGGTGAGAGAGTTTCAATCTAATTTTTATGAAGGGTCAGAAATTGATAATTGACTTGAAAAATTGGATAGACTGCAGCAAGCCGTACTACTCAACAGGGTCAGAACTTGATAATTGTCTATAAAATTGCATACAAATATTTTTAGCTAGTCTCACCTCTGCACTTTTATGAGCTCCGAGCTGAAAAGCGTCATAAAAATGGAGATTGTGGGGGACGGAACTGCAATCAACCGCAAATGAAGTATTAGTCGATCGAATCCCGTCGATAGTCGCCACAAGAGTCCGTAGCGTGACTGATATCCCGCAGGTACGCCTGGGCTCTCAGTCACACTTTAAGTTAGTTTAATTAAAAGTGTATACACTTGTCAGGGACACAGCTAGCACAATACAAAATAAAAGACAGACTGAATAAACACGAGACACACGCATATAATATGTTCAACATTGAGTCCTCCACCGCGCATGAGCAGACAGGCCCAACTGTGAGCGACCCTTTACCATAGCGGGAATATACACTGACACAAAACTCAACAAATGACACTACACAAATATAATAATCTTCTTTCTTCCTGATTTTCTTTACTTCTTCTTCCTCTCACAGGAGGGAGGCCCCACAGAGAGTTCCAGTCTATTTCTAAAATGGACAATAATTGAACTGACTGATCTGCACACTACTGGCATAGCTTCAGCTAGAACCTCCGTTATGCAACAACACCAGCGGACAAAAAATTATGACATGACGATAAGAAAACCTGTAATTGCATTCCACTATGGTTATAGCGGAATGCAATTACGCCTTGCAGTAACCACGACCCTTTCGAGCGGAGCGATTAGGATAAAGGGTGAGGTCTAGTCTCACGTACCCAGACCCTTTACTAATCGCTGCGCGGGAATAGGGTCTGGTAGACTGATATTGAGCAGTTTGTTCTTGCTTAGTCAGCCATTGGTCAACTGTGGAACACCCGGTTCAGGTACTTTTCCCCTATTCAGTATAGGGAAATTAGTGGCATTCGCCGCTACGTTTGAAGGGCCAAATTGGCACCCGGTACAAACGCACTTGCACAGAGAAACCAAGACTTTGAGCTGGAAATCATAGCAACTGTTAAAACTATTGCCATTTCTACATAATGCCCCACCATAGCGGCTCATTTTCTTTTTCTAAATAATACTTGCCTAATAGTCGTTGCTAGTCGTTGGTTTGCGCTTCTAGGGTCCAGCCAGAAGGCCTCTTTTTATCAAAATAGTGGTGCAGCCATGGCTGCGTGGCCGCACCCATTCTGACGTCCCTGAGACCCAAAATTGGGACAAAAGCGGGTACAACTCTATATCTGCAAGATAGCTGAATATCCCATTTGCTGTTGTTTAGCTAACATGTAGAAAAAATTTATGGACTGTTTATGTCTGGAAGGGGTAAATCATACTGCTGTTCACCATGGCCGAACAATCTGATAAGGTCAAGTGTCAACATGCTCATTCTATTTAACTAAGCACCACAAAAAGATATATAAATATTATATAAAACATGGTTTATATAAATAGAACAAGGAAGAAAATACCATCACTAAAATATGGTTCTATCATGAGAGCGATGCTGTAATTGGAATGGGTACAGTAATCATACCTACTTTTGAAATTCTCACTGTCGAGCTCTCTGTGGAGATTTTATCAATAAATAAAAAGATACCTGGTGGCACATGCTCACCGTTTAATATATCCCAATATAAGAAGCTTTACATGTCCCGATAAAACCAGAAAACCTCAAGTTTAGTGAAGACATCAGTTTAGAGTTTAAGTTTGCTGGCTGTTTGTCCAAGTTGTCATGCAGGATTTACACAATAAGCATGCGCCACTAATTATCTTGCTGTTTATGTATGTGTGTATGTATATAAATGTGTGATGGCTGTGTGGTGTAGTGGTTGTGTCCTGGGCTCAGGGCCCGCAGTCCTGAGTTCAAGCCCAACTCAGGCAATTTTTCCATCTGATTTTCCATCTGCCTCCCACCAGCCCCACCAGTCCACCCAGCTGTGATTGGGTACCTGGCATTTGCTGGGGTGCAAATTCAAGGTCTTTTCTCATGAAACAGCAATGGTCCAGGTGGGACTTCGGGTGCCCACACCACGTGCTGTGAGGAAAGGTCTGTTCTCCTGCGAGTTCCTAGCCCGGCTCCAGGAGCTTTGCTTGCACGGCTCACAGTGCCTGCTTATTGCACAGGCATCCTGGCTCTGCCAGGTGCGCGTGACCGCCTAGCGGCAGCAAGAAAATTTGCATTTTTTTTTGTATATAAATAATATAATATTATATACAATAAAATCAAGCACAGAGATTTTGACTTTAGTAGTCTTTGTAGTCAGAATGTTGGGTCAAATTATTAAATATTATTAATGATGTGCTCAGCACAAATGGCAAGCGACCTGGTCTAGCTGAAATGAATGCTAGATTCTTATATTCATTTGTTACTTAACTGTTGTTTTTTTGTTTAGATTATTCGTGCTATTCTTTAGCAACATCCCACACTTTTATACACACATACATATTTGTTCACTGGGTATACCAGCAGAAGACTTACATTGTATTCTCTTCGCGACTTGACAAAGGATTTTCAAGGGGTAAGCAATCAAAATTCCTAGGATGATATGGGTAAGAATTGCTAAACCAAGCGATTTTAATTAAGCTAACCACCTTTCCAAAATATGCTCCATTCAAAATGCTCCGTTGTACCAGAGCTCTAATAGTTATAGCATTACATTGTATTCTCTGAGTGACTGGACTACTTGGCAGTGAATTTTCAAGAGCAAATCTGTTATGTAAGACACATAGCTATGGCAAACGGTGCATGAACAAAGATATTTATTTTACCACCACTAAAAAAATTAACTCTGCTAAGTTTGTAAAACTTAACTGTGAACGTCTCTGGGGTAGGTAGCTGTAAAACCCGAAACATGTTGAACTTGACCGGTTGCTATAACTTCAAGGGTAATGTGCTCGGCAATACAGGAGAAATAAACCTAATAATATCATTGTGAAGATATGTAGGGTGGAATAAACACACACACACACACACAAAATGCAAATGCAAAAAATGTAAATTCTCTTGTTGCTGCTAGGCGGTCACGCGCACCTGACAGAGCCAGGATGCCTGTGCACTAAGCAGGCACTGTGAGCCATGCAAGCAAAGCTCCTTGAGCCGGGCTAGGAACTCGCAGGAGAACAGACCTTT